>JACCED010648015.1_pt1 | contig 134340 bp, 111 predicted proteins | sample 7455021 | NCBI WGS metagenome assembly JACCED01 (sample SAMN15323456, study PRJNA562643) | freshwater metagenome | isolation source: river surface water | place: USA:Blue River Watershed | collected 2017-08-19 | reverse complement strand
ATATTTTTCTGCGTTCCATATATATCCCTGCAAACAACCGTCCGTCTGTTTTCTGTATTGTCCCTCTTTACCCTTCTTCTCCGCGCATCCATCATGAAAAGTGCTCCAACCTCTTACAATTTGTCCCTCGTTCAATCGGCAGGTGGTCGCCGTCGTCGCCATCATCGTCGCCACCGCACACGCCGCGGAGGTTCCGCTGTCGCACAAGCGTTGGTGCCACTCAGTTTGTTCGGCATGCACCGCATGACCCGTGGAAAACGCCGCAGTCGTCGCGGTCGCAAATCCGCCTTCACCCGTCGCAGACGTTGAAGAACCACATCCACCCTTTGCAGCATCTGAAAAAAAAAGATGGAAAACAAAACAAGAAATGGCATGTAAGCAACCATAATTTTTCCACTTGCTACTTTGTACTTCCTTTGCTTGCATCGCCTCGACATGTCCACTCCATCCACGACGGGAACTGCTGCTGCTGCCACTGCCGCTGCGGCAACGCCGGATTTCGAGTCGGGAATTCGGCGATGGGTGCACGCGGACAACCAGTTGAAAGAATTGAATCGCCAAGTGAAGGCGTTGCGCGAGGAACGCAATGAGTTGGAAGAACAACTGATCCAGGTTGCGCAGCAACGACAGATGACTCATTCCACCATTTCCATCAGCGACGGTCGACTCAAATTCGTGGAAACGACGGTGCAGGAACCGCTGTCCTACCGCTTCCTCCAAGAAACCTTGTCCGAAATCATCCCCAACGCGGATCAAGTCCGGCAGATCATGGACTACATCCGCCAAAAACGCGGTTCGCGCCGCGTTCCGGAAATCAAACGCTTCTTCCATTCCGACGACCATTAAAAACAGCTGCTGCTGCTGCTGATGCTTTTTTCACGTTGTGTCATATTTTGCCGTGTGCATGTTTGTGTCATATTTTGCCGTGTAATGAGTTTAAGAATATTTGAACATGGAAAAAACCGTGAACATGATGGATGCACTGGAACCTGTCCGGTGTGTTCTTCTTTCTCTTGATGCTGCAAAATGGTGGTTGACTTTCTTCTTCGTGTGTTCGCACAGTCGTCTTTTTTTTCTGCAGGGAAACCAAGTCATTGCACAGCAACCTCCGATTCCTCCCGTCTGCATCTCGTACCATTTTATCCGAACATGAACACCTTCCGAGACAAGGATTTCGTGTACTACAATCATCCCAATGGCGACATTTTCGCGGGTGGTTTTCGTGTGCAATCCGACTGGTTGCGCCACAAAGCGTCTCCCATCGTCACCTTGAATCGATTCACGGAGTTGTCTCCCGCCGAATCAAAGGAAGTGTCCGACCTCTTCGACCACCTGGTGCTCCCCGGGTGGGCGTGGAGTGCCTCCGCGATGGATGACGCCGAGACCGAACACAATCACACGTTCGACGAAGACGCGCACGATGATGAGAGGAACAACGATGAGAAGAACAACGATGAGAAAAACAACGATGACAAGGAGAACAATGACAAGGACGAAGGTGAAGAAGAGGAGGATGAGATCGTGAGCGACGACGACGACGCACACAGCGATGTGGAAGAGGAAGAGGACGAAGAGGAGGACGAAGAGGAGAGGGGCAAAGATGAACTGGTCGGAGAAGGAGAAACAGTCGAAGGTTTTGGTGGCAGTGGCCGTGGCGGCACGAAATCGAAGCATCAACACCGCAAACGCAACCGTCGCATCCGCACGCGCAAAGAGTGGATGACGGATGGATTGTATCGCAAATTGTTTCCTCTGTCCGCAGCCCCTTCTTCCACGTCGACGTCCGAGAAGGGAATTGCGCCATCTCCGACTGTGACCGCCAGCAACAGCAACAGCAACAAAACTTCCACTTCTGCTTCCACTTCCAGCGTCCATCGCCGCCGCCGCGGCACTCGCAAATCCATTTCGGCGACTTCCAATGGGTCTGCGCACTCGTTGGATGTGCCATCCGGATGCCGCCGCAAACAACGCACGACACGTCGCCAGCGCGCGCATCAAACGTAGCAGCCCAAAAAATAGTAGGAATGCACTGTAAGCCTGCCTTTGCGCTTGCAGTTCATCAACACTTTCTCTTCTTTGATCCATTAGTGATCCGACATTCAGACCCATTTGCAAAAAAAACGGGGGACCGATGGCGCAAGCAAGGATGTGTGTTATTTGTCATGACGAAGAGGGATTGGTTACCTCTATGGCGTTGCATTGGAAGCGACACTTGCAGTGTGCGTGCGACGTACCCGTGCACGCAGGATGTTTGTCGGAGTGGCATGCGCGACATGCCCAGTGTCCCATTTGTCGCACTCCCTTTCGCACCTGGACCAACCGGTGTCTGTACTCCGTGGCGGTCGCCGCCGCATTGCAGTTTCCTCCGTCCCCGCGGACACCGCACGGACACACACACGGACACGGACGCGACAGAGCGGGAGGAGGAATGCTCCTCCGTGTGGGCAACGCCCGCGCACAGTCGACCGCTTTTTTCCACCTCTTGTTCTGGACTTCCGTGTTGTTCTGGATGTGCGTCCTGCATGCCGCGCGGGTGGGGATGGGTGTGGATGCGGGCGTTGATCCGCACGATTGGCGTGGGCAATGAAAACGTTCACCTCACCTCACCCCCCCGTTTTGGTTTAAGGTGCCCCCCACGATTGGTAGTCAAACGGCGCAATCGCAATCTGGGGGATGCGTTCCTTCCAGTAGCGCACCTTCTTTTGAAAGGCGGCGTCTTCGGGCGTTTCTGGCACCGCCGTCATGAACTTCATCATCTCCGCTTCGTCGGCATTCATGCGCGGTTTGTACCCATAGCAATTGACCCCGTACTTGGTGTGCGCGTCGGGCATGAATCCGCCGTTGATGCCTGGGCGACCGCACATGTGCTCGTATCCTTTCTTGCGTTGCAGTTGCTGGAAGGTCTTCTTCTGCGTGGGGAACAGCGCCATTTGACCCTCCGACCAGCCATACTGACACCAATCCGCGCCCTTGCCATAGGCCGCTTCCATTTGGTCGTATGTCGCCAAATCTGCGCCAAAGGCTTTGCACACCGCGCGCGCGTCGTCGTAAGTGTAGCGATCGCCAGGCAAATGGAACACTTGTTTGCGGAAGCGAATACGGTTTTTCGGCAAGCTGTCGCTGTCGGAAGACGCAACGGGCGATGGGTCGCCGCCACCACCACCTGAAGGAGAAGAAGAGGAAGCAGAGGGTCCGAACGCGGACCCAAGGGGATTCATCCATCGATTGTCGCCGAACAGATTGACTTGGAACATGTATTGGTACAGTTGCAACACACTGAAAAACGACACGAGCAATAGAACGATGCCTAAGATGATTTTGCCGAAGGATGGACCTCCTCCACTGCCACTGCCACTGCCACTTCCGCGCACTCCCAACGCCGTTGCTGCCAGCGGCGATTCCAACGTGGTCAACCCCGGGACATCCTCTCCATCCAACGAAAATTGATAGATCACTCCTCCGCGATGACCTGCGCCTGACGACCCGCCGCCGTTGCCGCGTTTGCGAAAGAGCACAAGAAACAATCCCACCACAATCACCGTGACGACGGACACCATCATCACGTTGCTAAATCCATCCCCCATTCCATCCACACCAAACATGCTTTTGCTGTTACCATTGCCATTGCCATTGCCATTGCGATTGCTTTCTCCATCGTCGTTGTTGCCAACGACGCCACCCCCGCGAGTGCTGCCGTCCACAACTTCTACTTCTGCTGCGTCCATGGATGAATGAAATTGTCCGTTCGTGTCTGTTTGTTTCCGTCGCTGTCAATCTGTGCGTGCCTGCCTACGTGCGTGCGTATATGTCGGGTGTTCGTTTGCTCAATCGTCCTCCGTTAGTCCTCTCCGGAGAAAAAAAGCAACTTTCGTCTCCGCTCTGCGTCCCAGGATTCACGGAGGCAGGGTTGAACTCTTGGCACTGTCGGTCTCTTTGGTGCCTTCGGCGACTTTTTCGAAGAAGAGAAGGTATGCGTTGGCGCTGACGATGTGGTTGGCAGCATGGCGCGCGTCCAGGGGAGTCACCTGGGTGTCATTGCAGCTGTACCATTGGCGGCGATCCTCCGACAACACGGTGCTGGTGTAGTGTCCGCCGCCCAATCCGCCGCCGCTGTGGTGACAGACGCCGACCAGCCGGAAGAGCGAGGTGTGCGCGTCGTATCCGCAACAGAATGCCCGCCAATCCAAGAGCGTGTCCACCGGGAAGTCCACGAAGGTTTGCTGTTTCTGCAGGGACGACGTGTTCCTGCCCGAAGACAACTGGGATGCGCGGAAACGTTTGAGGGAGATGACCAGCATTTGCGGGAACGACCAAATGCGCATCATTTTGCGCGCATGTCCGTCGCCGTCCCACTCCACCTGTTCAGGCATCAAATACGCGCGCATGCAATCGTCCAACGTGCAACGGCCGGGTGTCTTTGATGCCCCGGACGACTCGGGAAGTGGCAACTCCAGCACCGAAAAAGGTTCCGCCACAGCGTTCGCCGGCGACCAGCGCGGCAACGGAGGTGACAAAGTAGAAGAAAGTGAAGTGGAAGAAAGTGAAGTGGACGAAGACAACGAGTCCGTCGCGTGTTGCAAGCACGAAAGTTGCAATCCGTAAAACAGTTGATACATCTCCGAGTAGTCGCTGCTCATGCGCGCCTGCACCATGTCAAAACACAGCTTGGCATACAGGTCGCGCTGTGTATGCACCTCGCCGCGCACACTCATTTGCACTTTGCGCGACAATGCTTCGTGGAAACAGTCCAACAAAAACAGCCAACACTCCTCCACATCATGTTGCGCAAACGGCACAAACTCGGTTCGCCCCCGCGCCCGCGCCACCGAGTAAAATGCGTGGACAAACTCCCGAGGAACAATCGGCGCGACTGTCCCTGGATGTCGGGCATCGGCCTCCATCGCCATCGCCGATCGCATCTGCCGCGCAAGTGCTCGGTACTCCAAGAACAACAAAGTGCTTTGCGATGTGGGTTTGCACCGACGCATCACCTCCGGGTTTTCCATCAACGTATTCAATGCGCGACACCGCGACACCATCTGCAGAAGCGCATTCATGAAACATGTGTTGCCCAAATTCGCCAATCCCGCCATCTATCTCTTCAAATTTGTTCGTGTGTGGTCGTGTATGTTTCAGCACCGTCTGCTCTGGTTGTATTGTTATCGTCGTGGTGATGTTGAATACCGCGGAAGAAAAATCCGCGCAAGTGTACGGATGCGCAATCGCAGGTGAAATAAAATCTCTCCGAGGCACAACAGTCCACCGATCCTCTCTTCTCTTGTTTCCACCCCCCCCTTTTTTCCCCTCGCTCCCAGTTTTTGGTTCGTCCTTCTTCCACCACCAACTGCAACTTTTTGTTTGTTAGTCACACTCATCACCAATGTCCTACCTTCGCGCAATCACCCAGGCGCAGGCCTACTCTCGACATATGGCAGAACATCTGATGGAAATCTACAGCAACAATGCGCGCCACATCGAAGACTTGCAGCGCACGGCCGAACGCTTGCGGCAACAGAACCATCAAATCGCATGTTGTGTCATTGATCTGTATGCGCACCAACATCGATCCTTTCCGTCGATGGAAGAAGATGACTCGAGTCGGCAACCACAGTCGCAACAACAACCACAGTCGCAACAACAACCACAGTCGCAACAACAACCACACACGTCCACTTTCCAGTTGCCGGGAATGCAACACAACACCCCGTCGCATCATCCTCATCCATCGTCTTCATTTCCACCGACGACGACCGCAGCGCAACCACCTGCATCTGGTCCACAGGAACAACCGTTTGTGCAACCACCCGACACCAACTTCAATACCTTTTCCGCGGAAGCCATTTCCGCCATCATGTCCAGCACAGCCGCAGCAGCCGCAGCAGCCACACTCGCAGAATATCCGACATTGACCACGGAAGACATTGCGGGCATGATGTCCGACACTGCTGCAGGAGCCGCAGCAGCCATGCTCGCAGGACAGCCGACATGGTCGCAATCTGCTCCAAGTCACCCATCGTTTTCCCACCTCCAGCCGCCACCCTTGCGCCGCCAGAACAATAATGCACACGAAATCGTCACGGTTGAAGAGTTCGTGTTTCCATTGCATGATCTGCAGATGTTGCAGACACTGCTCGGGTTGGGTGTCGGGAACCAATCCTCCGCAAACAATCTCGATACGGCTGCCCTGGCGGCAGCAGCGGTTGCAACCTTTGGCAGAAGCAACAACAACAACAACAACGATGGAACCCGAGTTCCTTCGCGCATGACGCCCGCCAGCATCGACGAATCTATCCAGAATATCTCGTACGGGGAACTGCGCATGGCACGCAACGGCGGCAACAACAACAACGAGTTGACGATGCCTCTTCCGCAAACCTGTCCCATCTCCATGGAAGGCTTTCAAGACGACCAGATTGTTTCGGTCATACGCAACTGCAATCACGTGTTCCACCGAACTCCGTTGCTGCGATGGTTGCAACAGTCCACTTCGTGTCCCCTCTGTCGACGAGACGTGCGCATATCCCCGCCGCCACAATTCCATCGCGACACCCACCACAACCGCACCCCAATGCTCCGACAGCAAACACCTTCCGCCTCTTCCTCCCTCTCCAACCACACATCGATGTTCTCCGCCCTCTTCAACAACCGTCGAGAGAACAACAATGTCGCAAACGAAGCAGAGGAGACGGATGACGACGTGAACATGACCATGGATGACGATGACGATGACGATGACGACGATGAAGATGAAGATGACGATGATGACGACGACCTCGATGATAACAGCGACTACGGCGATGAAGACAGTGACGAAGATATGTGAACGGCAAAATGTGTCACACGGCAAAATGTGTCACACTTGAGAGTTAGAGGAAGAGGAAGAAGAAAAAGAAGAGGACACGTGGTCGTTGCGATAAAAGGTCAACTGCGGAGGTGGAGAGGATGCGCACAACGAGTGGCTGCGGTTGCTGCACGTCGGCCGAACAGTCCTCTTGTCGTGTGCTCTGCGGAGGATGTGCACCGTGCAGCGCCACCAACATGTCCACTCGTCAGAATCCGGTCGCGCTACGCAACCCACTTCGATGTGATCCACGTTCACCACCAAGTAAGCATGTGGAAATTGATTGAAGGCGCGGCAAAAGCTGCGGCATTCCCCCGGCCGGTCGCGCATCTTTCGAAGCCACGCTGTCCACGTGTTCCACTCGCAATGGTCGTCTTGCAGCTCCACCCACGCTTCGTCGTCTTCTTCCAACAGGAAGCGCTCTTGCAACCGTCGAACCACAGTCCTGACCGACGTATCACGCACATCCATGCGAACACTTTGCCACGCGCGGGTAGATGATCCACGCAAGCATGACGACGCATGATGCGCATTCACACGAAGCATCGCGCAATCCGATATCGACTCGCACATGTGTCACGGAAAAAAAAAGAAGGGAATCACGATGCACGTTCAAAAAAGCAGGTGGGAATGACAAAAGAGAGAAAAAAAGAAAAAAAACAGGACACAAGAAAGAGGGGAAGAGTCGTTTGGTTTAAATCGTTACAAGAGCAACTGGTTGCACTGGTTAGTGTAGACCGATGTACATGCAAAGTTGGCTTTGTCCTTTTTTTTGTTGTTCCAGTCGACGCAGCTCCGAGTCGAACAACAAACGTTTCACCTCCTTCGCCCGCAATTCCGCAACACGTTCACGCAGCCGCGCGGCGTCTTCCGCCCATTGTTGCTGGGCCTGCTGCACCTGGCGCTGGAACTGACTGCGCACATGGTTGGCGTGCATGGCCCACACGTCTTCCAACACCAACGCCAGCAACTGAAGAACCGGCTTCATGATTTGGTTGGTGATGTAATGCGCGTAATCGATGCGCAGCTTATGTTCCGCCACGAACGCCGGGGTCTCGATTTTGTCGCCCTGCAGCTTCGCGTTCTCCGCCACGATGTACACAAACGGAATGCGATCCCCCGAACTCGGCTTGTTTCCAGGATCGCGCTGCGTCATGCGGTCCGCCAGCACTTTGTGCGCGATTTGCTTGGGGTTCTTGTACCCCGAGCGCAACGACTTGGTGATGACCAGTTTGTCCACCGGACACGTGCCGTTCGTCAACTGCACCAAAGACCGCTTCAAGAAGTCCACTGCCGCCGCCACGTTCTGCTGCTTCATCAAGATGTCGATGATGCCGCCGTACACATCCTTCACAATGGGCGCGTTGTCGCGGCGCTTCAACACAATCCCCATCTCCTTGCGCTTCCCGTAGCGGATGTCCAGCTCGTACAACATGCCCACGTACCGCTTTTTCGACAACAAGATGAATGGCGTGAACGTCTTCTCGTACTCCAAATCATGCGGCTGCTTCAAAAACATGGACGCCAAGTGTCCCGCCTCTTGCGCCAACTCGATCGTCAGCTCCAGCGCCTTCACCCCTCGAATCGGCTGGCCATCCAACTCGCGCAAATTCAGGGTGAAAAACACCGAGTCGGTGTCCCCGTAAATGTACTCGGCGTTGGTGCGCACGCGGCCGTGGTTTTTGGTCTCGCACACGCGGTCCCGGTAACACTCCTCGATCACCCGCTTGGCGTAGGTCAGCAACTTGCGACCGGTCGCCGTGGTGCACGCTGCGATGTCCTTCTCGTAAAAGGCACTGGTGCGCGCCCCCGCCCCGCCGTACAGCGAATTGGCCGTCTGCTTGTACGCCAGTTGGCGCTGCTCCAACACCGCCATCATGAACGGTTCGCTCTGTTTCTTCGCCAAGGCGCGGGTCCGTTTGCGCGCATCCAGCAACTCGCACAGCACCGACGGCAACACCCCTTTCTTGCCGTCGCGCGGCTGCACGAAGCGACACACCTTGTAACCATCCTTGACCTTCTCCGCCTTGCTCTTGGCATTCTTGCGCACGTACTTGTACGTGTCGTAGATGACGTCCACGTACTCGTACCCCGGCAGGTTGTCGTACACGAACCGACCCTCCGCATCGCACTCGCCCCACGTGTCGCGCAAGCGGCCCTGCAAATCGTACTCGCGCGTCCACACCTTCGTGTCGTGCGACAAATTCTCGCTGATCATGGAGCTGGGATACAGGGACGCGAAATCCACGCAGGCCACCGGTTTGTCCAAGTACACGCCGGTTTTCGGCTCCAGCACAATCGCCCCCTCGTAGCCGTCGTCGCCCTCCGCCTTGTCCAACACGGGCATCAACATCCCGCGTTCCCGGCATTTCTTCGCCAAAAAACTGAGCAGCTTGATGCCTTGGCCGCGAAACACCAAGAAATCGATGGGCACGCTGCAGATGCTGGCCATCTCCACAAACCCGGTCAAAACATCCGAGTCGATCATGAGGTAGTGCAGCAAGTTGCAATCCTGCAGACAGTACTTGGCGATGATGGCGCGGTCTTCCGCGGTGCCGTTGCTCAGCTCGAAGATCTCCTTGGGCGTGACATCGTCCTTCGCCAGCCCCCAGCGCACCTTCTTGGTTGCAATATCCGGGGCAACGTGGCCGCGGACCACGATCGTTTCGGCCGCCGGATCGATCTGCAACACTTCGAATTTGGCGCCGTCCTGGTAGTAGTCGGTCGAAAACCCAATCTCTTCAAAGTGCACGAAACTCCCCGGCAACAAGCCCGTCAACTTGTGCGTCTTGCAGCGCGTCACATTCTGCGCTGCGTCGTAGGTGCACTGTTTGATGCCGTCGCCAATGTGGTGTCCTGCCACGAAATCCAGTTTGTAGGACGGGAGGTTGAGGTTGCGGCGGTAATGGCCATGCAAATCGATCTGTTGGCGGCCCGGCATCTTGATGTGGTAATTGTCATGCTGGCCACTCGCCAAAATCACGCTGCTCTGCTCGATTTGCCACACGCCAGCCTTGTCTTTCTTGGCGCAGACTTCGCCGGCATTGCGCGACAACTTCAAGAAGTCCTCTAGACATCCATTCTCCGCCGCGCGGTGGTACATGAACTGGTAATCGAAGTTGAAGATGTTGTAGCCAATGATGATGTCGGGATTCTCGCGCTGCACCAACTGTTGCCAGGCCAACAACACTTCGCGTTCTGTCTGGTACGACTCGATCACGGTGGGACACGCCTCACCCAACGGCGAATTCACCGGCGCACAGGTGTTCAGCACGATGCAGTGGTTCAGATGCGGGTTGTGTTGGCCATAGAACGTGAACGTGGACCCGATGAAAGTCACCTTGTCTCCCTCCAACTCGGGGAAACAACGCACCAAGCCACGATTCAACGCATTCACCTTGTCCTCGCGCGCAAGCTCCTCGTCCATCAACATGTGCGCCACATTGCGATACCCACGACCACCGCCGTAGTGCCCGTGGGATGTGTTCGTGGTGCGCAATTGTCGGGGATGAATCAACGTGGTCGATTGGCGAGATCGTTTGCCAAGCCCCCCTTTGCCAACGCCCACTTCGATGCCCATATCCCGGATGTCTTGCGATGGTTCATGGCTGTCGCCATCGCCGTCGTTGTCCCCGTCGCCACCGTCTTCCACATCGTCTTCTTTTTCATAGAAGATGCGCATTTGTTCAAACGACTCCTCCACGTGCAAATTGCGCATCGTGCGTGCCAATGCCGCCGCCTGTTTCATCCGCTCGTCTTCCGGATCAATTCCGACCACCGTGCTGCTGCCATTGCTGCCGCCAACGGCTTGCGATGAGGAATGGGATGCCGATGATGCCGATGGTTCTTGTTTGGCTGTAGGGGCGGATGGTGTCGGCAGCGGTGGTGGTGGTGGTGCGCACAAGACTTCCTGTTGCGCCAACAAATGATAGTCGGTGTACGTGCTGTCGACCATCCAATCCTTGATGCGTTTGTTGACCGTTTTGTAGTCCCATTTTACCTTCGGATACACCAAGTCGATGTGGTTGATTTCATTCCTCTCGCGATCAAAGTTGAACGCATTCAAGATGTCTCGGTTCAACATATCGCGCACCCCGTCTTCGGTGACCGGACGCGTCCAGTTTTCCAGGTCTTCCATGATGTTGCCGGCAAGCTTCTTGTACGTCTTCACCGGCACGGGGAAGTCGCCGTGGCTACTGTTCGCTTCAATGTCGAAGGACATGATTTTGAAGGGCACTGCGGTCTCCTTGTCGTTGAGTGGCACCATGTCGGCAAAGTGCACCTCCAGCTGGAAGTGACTGTTGGTGGTTTTGTGCTGCACGACGCGCACTTTGTCTGCCGGCAAACGCACCCATCCGGTGGGGCTGAGTGAAGACACGTGGAAGAAACGCAACAATGGCGGAATCTGCGACTCGTACAATTCCAGCAGCTCGGTCTTGTAGCCGATGCGCAGCGGCATGCCTCCCGGCAACAATCGACGGTCGGAGGTGTACCACAACGACTTTACGCGATGAAAGGTGTTGAGGTTGGCAAATTCGAGCAGCAGAAACGGGTGTTTGTGCCCCCCGTTGAAACCTCGCATTTTCTCCCGCTCGACCAATTCCATCTTGGTGATTTCGCGGAAGGTGCGGTCCCCCAGCGTTTTGCGCAGGTGCGATTCCAGCACGCGACGGTGATGGGCGTTCCATCCAGGGAACACCTTGATGTAAAAAAACGGACGAAACGACTTCACCAGGACACTGTGCACTTCGCCCCGTTCATTCACGCCGAACATGCGCACGTAAAACTTTTCGGCGAGACGCACAACCTTCTTGGGCTGGTAATCCGCAAACTCGTCGTCGTCATCATCCACGTCATCTTCGTCCCATCCATCATCGTTGTCCAATGCACAGGGAGACATGTCTGCCTCCGTGCACTCAAATCCATCCAGCCACCGTCGCTCTCCAAAGTGGAACGCACGTCGCGCTGGCACCGTGGGTAGTTCCACGTCTTCAGGTGCAGCATTCACCACCTGGAAATCCAATACACGAAATTCAAACCCTTCGTTCGCCGCCGCCGCAACTGTCGCCATCTTGCTCCTCACACTCTTACTCTCACTCTTACTCTTACACGTTTTGCGTTCCCGCTTGGTTACCACTCCCGGGAGAATGAAAAATAGTGTTGTCGAAGGTTGGAATGAAAGCTGTGCACTTCTGTCCCACCCAATCCAATTGGATAATGGAACATCCTTGGAAAGTCAGGAAAAAATGAAGTGGAGTTGTTGGGTGGACCAAGCGAAGAACAAACAGTTCTGTTTTGTTCTGTTTATGCGACAGCAGCGGACGCAGCAGCAGCAGCAGCTCGGCGTGTGCGATGATGGGTGCGCGATGGGCGACGTCCGAAGCGACAATACTGGCGTTGCGAAAATCCGCGTGGTCGACTGCATCGGATGCTGCGTTTGTACTTCACGGACCATCTTCGTTTGCCGCGACGATGGACAGTGGCACGACCTCCGGAGTGTCGTTTGCGCGAGGGAGAGGGAGAGTGAGAGGAAGGTGTGTGTGCTTCAATCCACGCCAACAGGGATTCGGCTGTGCGTGCATTGTTTGCCTGGGGAGACTGGTCGTATTCATCGCGCGGTTGAATGCGGATGGTCCCCTGTCGCCCGGTGGACGAAGGTCGAAAGTGAACAATGGTGGGATATCCGTGGACGGAGTCCGCATCGATCCACGGCAAATGGGGCAAAAGGGCTTCGTTGAGCGACGCAACAAAGATGTCCTTCTTGTGCTGGCGAAACCACGGGCTGCGCGGCAACAATTCGCGCGCCATGCGGTTCCATTGCGGCATGGTCGCTTCGCAGGCACCACATCCATGCATGTAAATGCAGAGAAACACGTGGCGGTGCTGCTCCAGCACAGCTTGCGTCAATGCGCGCAACTTGGCGGCATCGCGTGTCGCATCCTCCAGGTGCACAATCGACGTCGATTGTGGCGGCGGCGACATTCCGTGCATGCAAACAAGTCCAAATCGAAAATTATGAGAACAGTTAAATGACCCAAATCGAAAATTATGAGAACGGAAGGATGTACGCGATCAATACAAAAGAGGGAGAAGAAATGTTTGGTTAACGCCGATTACAGAACAAGTTCAACAACACACTACTACAACAGGTAAAAATCGGTGCACACGATGCATCGTTTCTCTGGAAGTTGTTGGTCGATTGTCCGCAACTTGCACACGCGCGGTGCATCGCGGAATTGCTTCTCGCAAATGGGACACACGTAGTTGAAGGCGCACGGTGCGCGCAGAGATTTCCCGTTCGACTGCCAGCCCGCCAATACGGATCGGTGTTTCATGATGCACGCCACCTTGTGCACATAGTCGTACAAATTCATCGTGTGCAGCTGGGTCAAATACGTGAGCGCAGACTGGAAGGCGGCGAAGCGACACCATTCCTCCACGTCACTCTCGCGCGAAATGCCCAACGCGACCATGACGTCTTTGCCAACGTCCGTCAGTCGACTGTTCATGTGCACCGAGAATTGGATGGCCAGTGGAAACGAGGCGGTGGAAGTGGAGGAGGAGGAAGAGGTCTTGTTGTCGACATACCACTCCCACGAGTTGAACACTTTGGGGTACAGTGCATACAACGCAGCATGCATCTGCTGGATCACTTCGCGCACCTCCGTCTCGTTCCCCTCCACGGGCGCGCGGCCCAAAAACAACTTGTGGAAGTCCGTCAACATCATGGTGTAGCACAACGCAGTGGCTTTGGTCCCCGGGTGCAACATGTTGCGCGTTTCCCGGGTGAAGTGACGGTCCAAATACCGATTGGCCGCCATTGCGCGGCGATGACATTCCTTCTGCCAGCGTGGCTGGTCGTCGGTGATGCGATACAGCGGCTGGTCCATCGCCTTCGTCTTTGACGTCGTGAGGCGCGCCACTTTGGCTTCTCGGTGCGCGATCAACTCCATGGACGTCTCCACTGACACCCCTGCAATGAAAAAGGTGTGGAAGGATGCCGCGGAGGTGCTCGTGTTGTCCGCCAACAAACACACCCCGGGCTTGCGCACGAACACCCCATCTTCTACCACTCCCCCAGCCACTTCCACCAGGCGCGCCAAGCATTCCCGAGGAGTCATCGACGTGATGGGTGCATCCAATGGCTCCCGTGGGTTGTTGTTAAGTGGGGGGTCGTCCCGCGAGTTCGTTTCAGGTGGATACACTTCCAGCGCGCGGGCAGTGTCGGCCAAGGACACGGACTTGAACAGGGCGTAGTTCAAGTAGAACGGCGGAAACAACGGGAACACATCAAAGTGCGTGTCCACATCGTCTTTCGCTAACACCGCTTTGTCCGCCAACGTGCGCAAAAACTGCCCATACTGTTCGCGGAACACGTCGCAGTCCTTCACGGTCGCCAACGAGGTCCATGCATCGCGCGCTTCCTTCAGGAAATCAAACTTGGCAAAGGCAAAACACTGCCCCAAATGATATTTGCGGAAGGCGCGCTCCCGCCGAATCGCCGACGGAAGCAAGACATCCTCCTCCTCCTCCTCATCCTTCTCCTCCTCAGCATCCTCTTCGTCTACTCTGTCTCCATCTCCATTTCCATCCCCATCTCCATCCCCATTCCCCGCGACCAGCCCCACCAAACACTCCCGGATGCCACAAGCGTTCCAACAAAACCCCAACAGTTGGCGCAAAGTGAACTGCTCAGGCATCTCTTCCGCCACGCGGTCCACCGTCCACAAGGTATCATTCCAACCTTTTCGAAGTGCGGCACTGTTGCGCCACCAGGTGCGGAAACATTCGCGGTCCTTGACCATGTTTTCATAGTTCTGGTGCGTCCAGCGGAGGTCGCCGACAAAGAAGGACTCGTACTTTTGCTTGAAGTCCGCGTAGGACGGCAAGTCCGCGAATGCCTCGGCGTGTCCCGTCAAGCAAAAGGTCACGTTGGCCAAGACCACCTCAAACAGGCGGTCTTCCTGCTCAAGTGCCGTGTCGACAGGATGCGCCGCACAGTACTCCTCAAACAGGGGATAAATGCGCCGTTTGTGGAATGGATAATCTGCCATGGTCGTGGTTGATTGCTGTTGCTGTTGCTGTTGCTGTTGCCGTTGCTGATGTCGACGCACTTCGTCCACGAACACCATGTCGGCCAGCGTCATGGACACGGCCTCCGACATCATGCGCCAAGTGATGTACACGCGCCGACGATGCGCATCGTGTTCCCCCGTGAACACCAGGTCGGGCATCAGGAAGTGACAAAAATCGTGGAACAAGTAAGTGGCCTCGTGGAAGGCGTCGTCTTTCGGGGTGAGCGGAATGCCCGCATTCAAGCCCGGACACCAATAATGCTTCACACGGCGGTTGGTGGCCGACCGGAAAAACACGCCGCCGTTCAACACCTTCGTCGTCACCCGTCGCGCAAAGGAGGACTGCTGGAAAAAGGGATTGCTCTGCACCAGGACCGCCGGATCCACGTCGAAATCCACGCCACGTTTCATGTCCATCGGCACCGTCGCAAAAGACAACTGTCCGCGATACTGCTCCGGGCGCATGGGATTGATCACATCTTCAATCCACGTGGCAATGTTGTGGTTGCGCGGCGAAATCTTCACGCCATACCTGCGCAGTTCATCGTTGGTGTGCTGCGCCACAGTGAAAATGTCGTCCCACCCAAACACCCCCGCCTCCGCCGCAGCTGACGTGGTTGGCCACTCCATCTTTTCTGTGCCGCTGCCGCCACCGCCACCGCCACCGCCACCGCAGCCAACAACAAGTCGACGGGACATGTCAATCCGTCCTTGCACGGCACTGTGCTTCACTTGCACAACCAAACAATCGTCGTTGTCGCTGCTTCTGCTGCTGTTGCTGATGCTGCTGCCACCTGCGGCTACAGAAGCGGAAGATGTGGAAGCGGAAGAATCTTTGTTTCCATGGCGGTTGTGGTTCATCCAAATGGTGGTTTCGCAGGCATTCACGACCGGTTGTCCGTGGATGAAGCGGCGCAACTCTCCCCCGTGGCTCTGTGCAACGAGGGTCATCTCATCGCGGAAAATGGCCAACACATCGTTCTGGCGCAAGAAGAGGCGAAACGTTGTGTCGGGAAACACCGACCCGCTGAGGCGGTACACTTCCAGGCCATACAGCGACAAGTGGTCGCGGTATTCTTCCCACTTGTGCACGTTGTCCGTGGACACCAGCACCACGCGACGGCGCAGATTGTATTGCTGTCGGCGATGCATCATGCGCTGCATAAACAAGTAAAAACGCACCCACGAATCGGTCACGCGCACTTGCGGGGGAATCATCGTGTTGGGATCGACGCGCAACATGCGCAACAGTTCCGTCGCAATGGCGAAGGTGATTGTTTCCGGCGCCTGCTCTCCGTCGATTTGCACCAAGCGTCCGCGATCGCGGTAAGCATTCAACACCGGACCGATATTCTTCGCGAAGGTGTGGTACCGTTCGACAAAGATGTGCGTCACGTCGTCAGCACGCAAACACTCCTTGCGCGCCGAACTATCGAATCGCGCGCGCAACGTGTTGTAGCTGCAATGCAAGTAAATTACAGCGTCCAATTCCAGAGCATGTCGCGCGACAAAGTCGTCCAAAAACGCGATATTCTCTTCTTCCCGCACAAATCCGTCCAGCAAGAGCCGGTCCATGCGGGTGTGTTTCACCAAGTGGTCCTCCAGGATGTCGCGAAACAGCTCCGTCGGCACCAATTGCCCCGCCTCCATCACCGACCGGAGACGCTGTCCGCGCTCTGTGCCACGACGGACTTCGTCGCGGAACACCTCGCCGGACGACACCGCGTCCATGTCCAGCAAGGACGCCAAGGCAGCACTTTGGCTGCTTTTGCCCGAAAACGGTGCGCCAATCAACAACACCGCGGAAGGATGCACGCGCGTGCGCAAAAGCTGCACAATTGGGTCACGAATATCTGCAAACAACTCCATCGCTCACTGGAAGTGCTGGAAGAAAGTGGACAACAAACAAAAACAACAAAAACAACAAAAAATCGAGAAAAAAAATCGAAAAACCTCGAAGGGAAACGCAAGCAAGCGGCGGCAAGACAATCCGAAGAAGTGCTGCAACAAGTTTGAAAAAGAATGACGAAAGCAATCGATGTGCACACGTCAGCAGCATTGCTTGTTTTTTTCTGTCCACTCTGTACCCACCCGTTTTGTCTTTTTTGGCACACACACACACAACCCCCGTCCCTCTCCCATTTGCTTTCATTCCAACCTTCGAATACATAACTTTGTTGCATTTGGAAAAAAAAGCATGCGTGTATCCTCGTCATCGTCGTCGACCGTGTTGTACACTTCCGCTGCCCTGTTTGCGGCGGGACTTTACTACTACGTGTCCCGTGGCCGCGCCACCGCAACCGCCACAGCCACCGCCGAAGGGTACCGCGGTGGTGCAAGCAGTGCCCGCGGACCGCGCTGTCCCGACATGCTGATCCAGAAAGGGAGTCGCTATTTCCTGCTGAACTCCAAGCTGGCCACCGTCCCTGGCGTGAACCCCATCGAGTTCGACAGTTTGGAAGACTACACCGAATTCCTCGACTGGCAGCGCAGCCAAAACATTCGGTGTCCCGTGTTGTTTGTACAGGAAACCTTCGACGCGCAAGGCAAGAAGGTGTGGAAATCGCGACCTGCCGTGGACGATGTCATGGGCGGACTGCCCCCCGAGCATCCCAATCCCACCTTGCTGGTGGACGCGGGGCGCAACGATCCGCCATACAACCGCGACGCCTATCCCGCCTTTGATCAAACCTTCTACTACGTCGGCGCCACCACGCCACTCGACGTCATGAACCTGCGCCAAGAAACCGCAACCATCAGTCCCAACCCCATGGACAGCAACTGGGGCGGCGCAGACTACACACGCACCATGTTGTCGTAATTCCTCCTCTGTCACTGAACCTGTGCTGAGAAGTCGCCACAATTAGTCCCAACCCAATGCACAGCAACTGCGGCAGCTGCATTTTTTTCCTCACAAATGTGCACTGGATATTGTTCTTCACCGTTAGTTGAAACTTTGCAATCCATTATTTACGCAATTGTTTTTGCATGAAGCGCAAGACAACTTTGATCATCGGGTTTGACATTGAGTTGTCAAATTCCATATTCGAGTCGTGCAACAGCACATTTGGCAAAAGTGAAATTATTGATGATGTTCTGCACAAATATGATTCTTCTCAACCAATGTCTGACGTTGTTTGCGCGATCGCTGCATGTCACTCATATCGAGATTACGTAGCCTCTCTGAGGATTTTGTACAGAAAACAGACAGTTGATTTTGATCAAGTCATAGTTGCATTGAGAACAAGAGAAATCGACACCAGTTGCAGGGTGTTCTTAAATAGATTGATCAAATCAAGTCACGTGAAAGTCCACGTTGCAAAGTTTGTTTCAGATTACCAGTTGGGCAGAGACGAAACCCCACATTTTCATTGTTGGACCATTCTTGGCGACAACAAAACATTGCCCGAAAGAACTTTGTTCGTGCCGATGCAAATTCCATTCACCAGGAAAACATTTGAGGTGATTGATTTTTTGACAACTGTTTTGGCAAAAACATGTTGCTAAAATGCAACATAGTTGCGCGTGATTCAGTCGATCATCCGTCATCCATCAATGTACTTCAAGGCGCTGTTCAGCGCCAACTTGGCTTGATGCAGTTGCGCCATGGCGGCGATGCGCGCGGTGTTCGGTGTGGCGAGATTCATCCCCAACGCTTCTTGCAAGATCAGTTGGTCAAACAATTCATCCAACTGCACCACGGTCTCCTCGTAGTTGCTGCGGTACTTCTCCAACAACAACTTGTCGCGCATGCGAATCACTGCGGACTGCACCCGTGCTTTGTACGCCGAGGACCCTTCGCCCATCCCCGCCGACAATCCGCCCCCCACTGCGACAGAAGAAGAGGAAGAGGGAGAAGAGGAAGAGGACAAAACACCCGTTTCCATCCCCTCCGTCCACGCCGACCACGCCGGCGTATGTCGCCAAAAATAAGCAGTCAACGCCGCCGAAATCACCACAAACCCAATCAAATACGTCCACTCGCTTTTCATGACGGCAAAATATGTCACACTGCAAAATATGTCACACTGCAAAAAAAAACAACACGAAGCACGGAAAACCAACAAACAAAAAAAAACTCGGTGTCACGTTGTCAGGACGCTGTTAAGGTGTTACCAGAAGAAAAAAAACGACACGCACACACACATACACCGACAAATACACATACACACACTCTTTCGAAGACAGATAAATAACCGTGCTTTCACCCGCGGCGCAACAAGTAGCGCAATACATTGGCCACGGCAACTTTGGAAATGCGACGTTCCTTCCCGCGAAAATCCGCGACCTTCAAATGATCCAAGCATTGCGGATTGGCCGCCAATGCTTCAATCAACTTCGCCAAATGTCCGTGCTCCCGTAACATGACTTGCGCCGTGGTGGCACTCACCCCCGGAATCTGACTCAACATGATTTCACCAATGTTGTCTTCCGTGATGTGATGCTTCTTTGCCTTTTTGATCACCGACGCGTATTCTTTCTCTTCCACCTTGGTGACATCCATCTCTTTTCCGTCATGCTCTGGCTCCGCCTCCTCCATATCGTCCTCCACCTTTGATGCACCAACTTTACCACCACCACCGCCAACGACAACATCCGATGGCAAAGGTACCACCGCACTCGACGTGGTAATGGGCGTGGTCGTGGTCGTGGTCGCAGTCCGATGGAATGGTTCCCGTTTGTTTGCTTCGCGGTGCAGTTTCGCCGCAAGATTGCACAACATGAAGGCCGATTCCTCCAAACTCAGCGACCGCATCACAGAAAACCCCTTGTAGTAATTCAGCGAAAAGAGGGCGGCGTGCAAGGTCGCCTTGTCCTTGCGGTACCACAAATTGCCTTCCACCAAATACACCACGCGAGGATTGGGGAGTGACAACGCATGCAGACGGAACGATTGTTCATCGTAGCGACCATCTTTGATGCTGTTGGCCAAGTCGTCGACCCGTTTGCGTTCAATGACCAGCAAGTCCGACGTCGCATCGCGCACGACGATATCCCCTATATCCAAATTCTCAACCACCACCGAAAAAACCGAGGGACCGTAAGCCGTCGGACATTGTTGCACGCATTGCTCAATGGCGCGCAACAATCCACTCTCTCGATAATCAATGCGCAAGGTGATGGTGCTGGTAGTAGACATGATCAATGTTTTCTTTTTTCGATGGTTTGTGTGGCGGCGGCGCGCGTTGTTTTGTTTTTTTTTCTTTTATGTTATGCACGTTCGGCATCGGCTGCGGCAAAAGCGAAAGTGAATGCAAACATAGTCGCGGGGTTATTAACCCATGTTACCGCCGTGAGTTGCGCGATATCCGTACTTTTGGGTTTGGATGGTGCGACTTACGGTACAAATGAGGGGCATGGTTTGTTGCGCGCGCACTTGGAGTGCATTGCTGGACAACCACCACCCGACACTTGGTGCCAATCCACTTTTCTTGACGCCACCGCAGGTGTTGGTGCGGTTGACAATGGCGTTCTGATGACGCGCGTTGCGACTTCCAGTCATAAGTACCATGGTGAATCGATAAACGTTTTAAACAAAGGCGAGAGGAACAGGGAGAATGTATACTCATCCACAACAAAAAAAAAGATTGACTGTGTCCCCACCCCCCTTCCTTCCCCTCCTTTTCCTTTCGCTTTCCACTCCCCCATTGTCGAATGAAACGCCGCGCCAAAACCCCCGTCTCCGTCCCTGTTTCTGTTGACACGCTTGTCGCCGACATCGAACCCACTTCTCCTCCTCCTGCCCGCAAACGCACGCGCAGAACTACGGCAGCGGAACGGGATGCGCACAACGTCGCGTCGGGACAATGCGACAACCGCAACGACATGCAAGAACCCGTCCCGGAAGACATCTTCGTCGCCGAACACTCGGTGGATGCAGAACCCGCCGCGCTGCCGCAAGGACGACGGGAAGAGACGGACGTCGGCGTCGTCGTTGTTGTTGAGGAAGCGACCGTCGTCGACGCCGCTGCAAAGAAAGACCCAAAGTGGGACGCGGTGGAACTGGACGATGCGGACGATTTGGGCGATGTGTACAAGTTGAAAGACGATGTGGACATGATCAAAACGAAGGAGGGATTCCTCTTCAATCCATTCAATCCGCACAACATCGTCATCCAAGAAGCCGACGTCGCGGCAATTCTTGCTAAATATGGACTGCCGCCGGTGGTTCACAACCTCCAGTTGTACCAACGCGCCTTCGTGCATCGCTCCTACATCAAACGCCCGCGCCTGCAAAACATTCGCGCGAACATCCAAATCGTGGAGCGCCCCCCCGACTGCATGCCCCTGCGCAGCAAATCCAACGAACGCCTGGAATTTCTCGGCGACGGGGTCCTGGAACTCGTCACCAAATTCCTCCTCTACCGCCGCTTCCCTAAAGCCAATGAAGGATTCATGACACGCACCAAAATCGCCAACGTGCGCAACAAAGCCATCGGCAAAATCGCGCTCGACATGGGACTGCATCGCTGGTTCATCATATCGCGCCACGCCGAAGACAAACACACGCGCACCGGCCTCGTGTGCCTCGGCGGACTGTTCGAAGCCTTCCTCGGCGCCGTCTTCCTCAACTTCAACAAGGGCACCCACAAAAGCGCCTTCGCCGCGGCGGCGGGGGACGAAGAGGATGATCCGCGCTGGCACGAGGCCGATCGCTTCATCACAGGTCCCGGGTTCCAGTACGCCCAGCTGTTCATCGAGAACATTTACCGCCAGCACGTGGACTGGACGAAACTCATCCTGGAAGACAACAACCACAAGAACAAACTGCAAACCATCCTGCAAAAAGCCTTCAAAGTCACCCCCAACTACCTCATCCTCGGCGAGTCCGCGGAGGAAGGCTACACCATGGGCGTCTTCCTGTACATGGAGCGCTGCCCAGACTCCGGCAAGGTGCTCTTCAAAAACACCCACCTGCGCATCGAAGACGCCGTCGACGTGTCCGCCTTTGGATCCTTCGACCAAATGATGGAAGTCTTTCGCACCCAACGACGCTTGTTCGTGTTCCTCGACCTCGCGACGCACAAGAACAAGCAAGAAGCCGAACAACTGGCCTGCAAAGCCGCCATCGACAAACTCCAACCCATCTATCACACCTTCCCCCTCGACTGCACACAATGACAGAAGAAGAAGAAGAAGAAGAAGAAGAAGAAGAAAATATATGTTTTTTTGTTGTAACTCAATAAACGCGTTTATTGGTAAATGCCACACTTTGCCGATTGGTTATTATTTCTTCACTTCACTTATTGCACTGAAACACAAATAGCAGACGGCAGCCTCTACCACGCCACAACCACACCACACCACACCACTTTGTTTGGCAACAATATTCCACGTGCACATGCGCAAGGCCACTTCTTCCACCGCTGTCGCCAAGCGAAAAACCGCCAGTTTGCGGCGTGGCGTCAGGGAACATCATGCTGCGCGTACACGTCGCCGCCACGGTAGTCGCCAATGGGCGGGAACCAAACTGCGGGATGTGAGCATGCGGGGTTTTGCGCCCGTGCTGCAACTCCTGGATCGTTCTCCACGTGTTTCCATGTTGTCGTACTGGAGCTTGTATTCGTTTTTGTTCGAACTGTCAGTGTCTCCTGAGAACAGTCCGTATTTGCTGTTGCGCAACGGGGAGTTTGTGGAACCTGCCACCGAGTTCGTGCTGAAATTGTCGCTGCTGTACACACTCCAGAGGAACGATTTGCCGAACGCCGACGAAGTGCCGCCGTTCCGAAATGGTCAAAAAGCCGTCTCGAGCCAGGAGGACTTCGTGCAGGAAGCCATCGTGCAGCAACACCTCTGGACCTACTCGCTGGCGATGGACGCCGAACATCCCATCTGTCCCCCCATTTCGAACCTGGCCATCTTTGAGCCACGAGATGCATTGCGGCTCCTGATACGCATCCGCGACAAAGCCAATCCCAACATGGACGACGACGTCGTGGATGCGGTGCATTATCTCGCAGACAACTTGATGCCTCCGCACCACCGATGGCAACTCGGTGTGATTTTGATGCCCAAGATCGCGCAATCCATGACCCTCTACGAAGTGCAGCATAACGCAGCCCACCAACTAGTCGCCGCGCAACTCCAATCCGCCGTGCAAATACTCCGCGCCTTCTTCTTTGTGCAGGTGGTACACCTCGATCTCCACGAAGCCAACATCCTCATTCAGCTGATTGGACCCATCGCACCCAAAACCCCCGAGGGCGTCCACGCCACCCTCATCGACTTCGGACAAGCCATCTTCCTGCGCAAAGCCAAACACACGAATATCCTGAAATCCGAACTTCGAGCATTGGAAACCCTGCACAAATCGACCTCGGACACATTCATCGACCTCGCAGCAGAGCATGCGGACGGATCCATCCGCACGGACAAGAACGGTATCAGCGACGGCGCCCATTTGGTGCAACGTGTTTTGAACACCTTGTCTCAGCACAACGCACGTTGGGTCGTGGACAACATAGCCAACGATCTCAATCGCTGCGAGCAAGTGTTCGCATTGCTGAGTCTGTACGTGCACGGCAGTCCGTCTGTCAAACGCATGTCCTTCAACGACGTCGAGGACCACCTGAAGCAACACCTGTTCACCAACCTCCAATCCACCTCCCCCGCCAGCTACGAACAAACCATTCCCGCGGTGAACCAAACTTCTCCTTCTTCCACCACATTGTCGCTTCGCCACAGTCCATCGTCGTTCTCGTCGCCACAGTCTCCCTTGCCTTTGCATCCGGAACTCTCGCCCGCCACCCGCGCGGACAGGGTCGAGCAAATGAAGGGACGCACACGCACACCCAGCGGCAGCAGCAGTATCGACCACGATGGAAGCGACAAACCACCTGCCGCCAAACGCGTGCGTTGGAACGATCATTCTTCACCCATCAAAGGGGGGCGCAAACACACCGCGCGAACAGGAGGACCCAGCGGGCGACGACGCCGCCGCCGTCACCGTCATCACTCGCACCGTCACCATTAGGAACTGTGACGTGAAAAAATGTGGAAAAAAAAAGCAACCACGCGCGTTCATCGAACTACTCCATTGGTCCAATGTTTCGACACGCGCGGTCCACCACCACGTCGCGCAGCCATGACTGGTTGGCGCACATACTGCGGAAATGATACATTGGGGGGAGAGGGAGAGGGAGAGGGAGAGGAAGAGGAAGAGGAAGTAGGAGGAGGACCGCGGGGTGGCAAAGTCGAAGAAGGAGGAGGAGGAGGAGGAGGAAGCAAATGCTGGTTTTCGCGCGTGCCCAGTTGGAACCGTCGTTTCTCGTCCTCCAACTGCTGCAACATGGTGGCCGGCACTGGTCGCCCCAATGCCTCCAAATATTTCACCACGTTCTCGCGCGCCTCCAACGTCGTCGGGTAATACGGAATGTTGCTCCAATCTTTCGTTTGCGCTACCACACTCGTCGACTGCTTGCGTGGAAGGTGATTCGGATGCACCACTTTGCGCGGCGGCTCCCGCAAGTCATACTGAATGTAATCCTCCGACCCAAACGGAACCTGGGTCAAAAACGTGCGCACATTGATGTAAAAGACCCGATCGTTGGGCACCGTGTACAAATTGTCGTGCGGGTTGGGAGAGAGCGTGTCAATGTCGTAGACGACGTCGTGTAGGGTGCGCAACCCGTCCACGCCATCGTCGTGTTCGCTGCGCCACGGATCTTTGCGCGAAATGATGCGCGAAATGCCGTCGAACAGTTGCAAGATTTCTGGACTGCCAATGCCGTAAAAGACGCTGCGGTCGATGGTAATGCCCGCGCGCTCGCACCGCGTTTGCAGCGCATTGTCTTCCATGCCCCAGCCCCAGTAACATGGAAACCCATTCACCCGCTCGAAATCCACTCCTTTCATCACCACGATGCCCCCCAACGTGTGCTTGAACCCGTAGTAATGCTTCACCACGCCGGGCGTCGTTTGATAGTCAAACAACTTGTGGAACGGAATGGTGTCCACGTCGTTGAACACAAAGGTGATGTCGCGGTAGTGCGCCGGGTATTTGTCGCGCATAGCCCAGAATCCCAAATTCTTCACTGCGCCGCGATTGAAACTGCGCGCATCACATTGGTGTGCAAAGTAAATCTCGTAGTCAGTGTGGTGCTCCAACAAGAAACTCATGTATTTGGCGAAAAAGAACTTTTGCTGCGGACGATTGCGGTACGGCACGATGAATATGCGTTTAGGCACATGCATTGGAGGAGCAGCATCCACCATCGCTTCTTCCTCCAACACCACCGTCGTCACCGCAGCAGAGGCGGTGTCGGCGCTATCGTATTTGTCAACTTTCTCCATCGACTGTTGTGTTGCGACAATTGTCTTCTTGCTCACTCACCCACTGCTCACACGTTCCGTTTACACTTCTACCGAAAAAACATTCTTCCCCTTTTAAACGGGTTCCACGCACTTTCACCCTCACACTTGCTGCCGCAGATGGCCCAACAAGATCCAAGTAGACCCGATTGCTTTTTTTCTCTGTGGACATGTACAGACGAACTACTACAAACAAGCACAAGCTGGGAATCGCCGTGTGAAAGTGTGGTGGCAGTAAACCGTTCTTTTTTTTTGTTTGTTGTTTTTTTTTCATTGAATTGCCATGAGCAAAGCAGCAGACGCCGTGAAAAACATCGTCGTTGCCAAATTGCAACATCACCATCGCGAACATCGATGCGAAGAAGGATTTGAAACAGTGCTGGCTCCCCGTTGCATGAAAAAGTGCGAGCCCGGCACAGTGCGCAACCAAAACACCAACCGGTGTGTAAAGCCCGATGGATCTGCTTCCCGCCGCAGCCAATCCAAATCCCGCGATGGCAGCAAAACACGCAGCAAGAGTCGAAGCAAGAGTCGCAGCAAAAGCAAAGAAAACAGCATTGCTCTTCGCGAAAACAGTGCTCCCCACAGCAATGCTCGCCGCAACAGCAACAGCAGCAGCGGCAAGTTTGTCACCCCCCGTGAACAACTGAGCAATGCACGCGTCACCCAACGTCGACCTCCTTCCGCCAAAGCACCCATCGTCATCGATTTGATCTCATCTTCGTCCACGCCATCTCACGTGGCAGCAGCAGCAGCAGCAGAGAAACAACCACTTCGCGTACCAACCCCCGTTCGCGTACCATCCTCCTCCGCACGCACTGCGGCAAAGGCATCCAAGACACCATCAAGTGGTCCATCGCGCGCAAAATCCACCCAATCATCCGTATCATCGTTATCGAGTAGTAGTGGCAGTAGCGAAAGCAGCAGTGAAAGCATCGACGATAACAGAAGCAATAGTCACAAAAGCAACGGAAGCAGGAGTCGTGGAAGCAACGGAAGCAGGAGTCGTGGAAGCAACGGAAGCAGGAGTCGTGGAAGCAACGGAAGCAAGAGTCGTGGAAGCAATGGAAGCAAGAGTCGCGGAAGCAACGGCAGCAAGAGTCGCGGAAGCAACGGCAGCAAACCCAAGACAGTGACTTCGTCTTCCACGCGCAGACGCAATGCAGCGGCCGCGGCCGTCGGCAACGTCGCAAAAACCAAGCGAAACGTGGTGCGATACAACGACCCAGAACTCCTGGAGATGATCCAACGAAAAAATCAGGCCAAAGATGCGAACAACATGGAAGAATACCATCGGTTGGAGGAAGCAATCGCCAAAAAGAGACGACAAATCAAGAATGCGCGCGAGAAAGAGAAAAAACGCGAGCAAAGGCAAAACGTGGGCAGCACTAGTCGAAAGAGAGCAGCAGCAGAAGGCGATGGAAACCCTCGTCCACCCAGGTCGCGAAAGAGAGCAGCAGCAGCAGCAGAAGGCGATGGAAACCCTCGTCCGCCCAAGTCGCGAAGGGCGGCGGCAGCACCTCGATCCCCCGTGCCCGCCATTAATTTGACTGACAAGTCAGGTATCGGCGTGACCTTGAGTACCACCTTCGACGGAAAGCACCGCAAATACCGCGCCGAGCGCATGGACAATCTGCGCAAACGATTCAAGCAGAAGTACAATCAAGATCCATTGAAGTTGGCGCGCGTCGACCCGGCGGAGTGGAAACGGCTGCATGCCCAATTGCTGCGGGAAGGCAACACGAACGACAAACAATTGGTGCAGGACATCATCGATATCGTGTCCAACTCCTCCGCCTCCAACAGCGACGAAAAGATGAAACTGTTGCGCCGCATGTACCGCAACCCCATTGCGCGCCCACTTGTCTTCGATTCTCCCAATGCCCGCGTCCTCAAGGCCGCCATCGCCCACCGCAACGCCAAGCGCCGCGGCACTTTGTTCGGAGTGGATGATCGGGATGCGCTGAAGAAACTCAATCTTCCCTTTCACTTTGACAATGCGCAAGACTTCCTGGACAACGAACAGATCCAGCAACAAGTCGCGGAAATCGAAGCAATTCCCGCCAAGCAGCGCAAGAAACGCCAATCGCGTCTCATGGGCATCGTGAAGCGAGTGCAACAAGAGATCCGAGACGCGCAGGAAACGGAAGAGGTGCAGAGTGGTCTCGATACGGACGATGACGACGCCGTGTTTACCGAAGAAGAACTGCGCCTGTTATCCAAATTCGGCATTCCCGCTCATTTCAAGTCCATAGAACAATTCTTCGCCGACCGTGTCGTGAAAGACAAACTGGCCGCCATCAAAGCCAAGGACAACCTATCCAAAGACGAAGAAGATCTGCTGCAGCTGTTGGATGAGGCCGCAAAAGAACTCGCGGATGCAAAGGAGGCTGGAAAGGTGCCCAACAATGACAACGTCGTAGATGTGTTGGACGACGACGGAAATGTGGTGGAGCAGGTGCAGGAACAAGGACCAGAGCAGGAAAAGAAAACCACCACAGATTCGGTGAAATTGCCGCCACCCGTGGTGTTTTAATGCAAAACCGAAAAAAAAAACAAAGAGTGTGTTGTCTGTGTGCGTGGCTAACAAAATGGTGTTCATGAAAAGGAGTTACATCATGGTGGTGCGTCGCCGATCGCCCATCTCAAAAAAAAATACATTTTGGTACACGCGTGTACCAAAATGTGCATTGGATTTCACTGCTCTAATCTACTCTGCTCATTTGCGACGGTATTTAGCGGCGGCAACCGCGGCGGCTGCGTCGATGGCAGCTTTTTTCACGGCGTTGGGGGGCAATCGAGAGAGTTTTGCATCGCGAAGGAGATTACCATTGTCCTTGCCGAAGTCCTTGCCGTAGCGCTGTCCATAGTCCCGACCATCGTCCTTGCCAAAGTCGTTGCCAAAGTCCACACCAACCTTGTTGTTGATGTTGTAGTTGTCGCGACTGCGGTTGCGATTGCGGTTGCGGGTTCGTCGATACGCGGCGGCAGCAGCAGCGGGAACATATCCATCTCCTCGCACGGAAGCACGTTGCCAAGAGCGCGGATAGATGCCCAAGCGCCGAGTCAGCGCGCGACGCCAGTCCACGCGGTTAACTTCCAGCGGTTTCATTTGGTAGGGAGTTCCCGTCAATGCCGACCACGATTTCTGCACTGCATTCCACTTGCGCGCGCATTTCAGTTTTTCTTCTTCTTGCTTTGGAATCGTCGTGCCTGGGTACAATTGCACATCCGCCGTCGCATAGTACGACAAATATCGCTGCTGCTGCTTGGATGAAGGGGTCGTCGTACTGTTGCTGGTGCTGGTGCTGGTGGCCGTGGTGGAAGAAGATGGAAGCAAAAACGACCATGGCGACGCGCCAACTGCACCTCCCAACATCATGGTGTCGAAAAAGGCTTCCTCCGACTCATCATCGTTCTCCTGTTCCACTTCTGCCACTGTCTTCAGAAAGGCCATCTTGGATTCCAGCGGAACAATGCGCAATGCCACTGTCGTGCGCAGCTGCAGGGATTGTGTGCGGACATGATAGTTGTGGTTCTCCAACGTGCTGTTGTCGGCGTTGTTGTTGTTGTTGTTGTTGGTTGTGGTCATCAATGCTCGTTGCAGCCAATCCTGCGCCTTGCGCACCGCCGACTCCACATTCAACATAGCCAAGTCGATGCGCACCCTCCGCGTCTCGTCCGCGGCTACGACTGCGGCGGCGCCAGCAATACGTGGAGGAAGCGTGATGTCGGACACCAACCATGGACACACGGCAGTGCGCCATTGCGTGTCGCGATACACCTTGGCATGCCACAACCCCGCAAACAAGTGCGCCCACTCCAACGGGTCTCGTCCACCCTCGGGCTCCACCTCGAACTCCACCACCAGGTGACATTGGTCGGTCATGAAGCGCGTATACGCTGGATTGACCACCTCGTGGATCAAAGTGGGCAAAGCAACGCCAGCTGGAACCGAGGGAAGGTGGCGAAGGAACCGTTCGCCGTACTCCGCCGCCGCGCGACGCTTGAGAGAGGCGCGGTCAGCCATCATCCAGGACAACACCACGTCACTACTGACAACGTCCTCTCCGTTTACGTCCTCCCCGTCACTCCCTTGCACTTTTCCCTGCGTGACATTGTCCACCACCAAGTACAAAATGCGGCGCGCGGCGTCCAAGTGAAACAACTTGACGGTTTCTTGCACCACGGCCGACTCTCCAACCATGTTTCCCCCAGGTGCTGTCGTCGCCGCCGCCGCCGCCGCCTGCATGCACGCGCGTCGTTTGGCGGTGAGTTCCTGGCTGATCACCGACACCATCGCATCCAATCGATCCCACGCATCGGTCGTGGTTTCCGCGGTGGTCACGTCCACGGCCAACAACGCCGCCACCTCGCGCACATGCATCGTCGCCGCAAACACCATGCATCTCGGTGCGCCTGCAAAGGTGGAAAGCAGCGTCGAGGGTCCATTTTCAAAGCGCGGGGTCAATGTATTCACCACCTGTTCGCGCAGGTCCGCGAGCGCCTCCGCCTCTTCCGCGGTCCCCGACACATGGACCACGATCTCCACGAGGAATGTGCTGCGCGTCCACCGTCCATACCGCACGGCCAAAGGAACGAGGCCTTCTCCATCGCCTTGTCTTCCGAGGATGCCACCAAGGATGCTGTCGCGGCGACTCCCGCTGCCGGCGCCACTCAACGTCGCGTGGAGTGGTTGTACCACCTGCGCCAACGTAGTTTGCCACACCTGTTTCCACTCCACGGGGTCAGACGCATCCACCGCCAAGTCTCCTGACAGCTTGATGATGGCGGCGACAGAAGAAGAAGAAGAAGAAGAAGAAGAAGCCGACGAAACAGATGTAGAAGTTCCCGCCAAGTCGGCGGTCACATGTTCGAGGAGTGGGAAACGACGGCGAGGCAACACCGCCGCCATTTCTTGCTGCAGCCACCGATTCAAGACATTCGCGTCCGACAACACTATCGACAACAGCGTGCGCATGAACACGGCAAAGCGTTGCAATCGAACGCGATAGTCCTCCAGCTGCGCCGCCACCTCCTCCGGTGGGCGCACGAGTGACACATTGTCCCCCTCCTTCGAAGTGCATCGCAGTCGGAAGGACACCTGCCGCAGCCGGTAGTCGCGATGGCGCAATGGCAAGGGCTCCACGCCAAACAAGAAGCGCGTGGAATGGACAGGTCCTTCTACCCCCACCGCCGTGAACGGCTGCGAGTCCAGCGCGGGAAAGCGCGACGCGTAAAAATTGTCGGCGCCGGATGGCAAATGCAAGCGAAGATCAGCAATCCACTTCGTCAGCGATTGCGCAATGTGCACCACCATGTCGTGCGTCGAGGGGGTTGTGTGCGTGTCCGGCAGCGGTTCTTGGAAGTGCAACGTGAAGACATTCTCCGCCTCCATCACCTCCGTGTTCGAAGGTGCCTGGGGCACAATGGACGAAGGCGGGGGCAATGGGGAAACCATCTCTTGTCGCATGCGCGTCCACCCTTCTCTCTCCAACACATTGTGCTGCATGGCCGACAATGCGGGCAGATCAGTGTCGGCGACCAAGCGACGCTCCCTCCATGGAGCAGCCGCCGCAGCCGTGTCAGTTGCACGTTCACTTGCATCGGCCACTGGAGCCAAAGAAGTGTCGGAGGACGCCGCTATCATCCCAGTCAGCAAGTTCATCTCCAACGGCATGGGTGGATCCATCGTGACATTCAACACTTGGGTGACATTGTCTTGCAACATAGCTTTCTCCGCCGTCCATTGCGTCTGTAGAATGGCGCGAAACGCATCCAGAAAGGCAGCAAAGGAATGATCTTTCCACTGCGCGCGCAAGGACGCAAGCAACGTGGATGGGGAAGAGGATGCCTCACCTTGTCCCTCTTCGCCCTTGCTTTCTTCGGCCCTGGTTTCTTCGGCCTTGGCTTTGTTCGCTGCCGACAACAATTGAGTTTCAGCCACGTGGCGTTGCGCGTCGGTCATGAGGGAGACGGGCCACTCCATGTTCGCAGGCAATCCGATGACGATGCGAAAGGTGTGTTTGTGCGGCACATCGATGTCGACGATGGTCAACTGTCCGCTGTTGGGAAACAACGACTCGTCGGGATGGGCGTCGCGCCGCACCTGTTGATCGGCGAGATAGATGCTCTTCTCCACGTTGTTCAACAAGACTTGCTTCCACTGGAACGGCAAGGTGTCTTGCTTGTGCGTGCGCAACCACACTTCGACGTGGTCCTTTGCACCCAGCTCGTGATTGCGCAAACTGATAAAGTGGAAACTGGGGCGGTTCAAGGTGCGTTCCCCGTAAAAGCGCGTCCACAAAGTCAGCGCCTCCGGATCCCCCGTTACAAACGACAGCAGCGCCGGATTGTCCACGCGCACCTCAAACTTCAGCAACAACAACTGCTCCGGCAACTCCTTCGGAGATGCAACCGCGGCGGCGGCGGCGGCGGAAGCAGTGGCACCAACCTCCGCGCCCTCCAATCCATCCAATCCCTCCGACCGCTTGCCCCACCACCATCGTTTCCACAACGGCGGCGGCGGCAACGTCGATGATTCGTCCCCCGTTTTTTCTTCACTTCCGTCCCCCGTTTTTTCTTCGGCGGCGGCGGCGGCGGCGCTCGTGTTTGCGGATGGATCAGTGGCAGAGTCAGAAGGTGATGGAGAGGACGGTGGAGGAGATGGTGGGCGCCACATGTCGGGCACATCTAGGGGATTTGCATTGCGAGATGTTCGGTCGCGAGATGTTCGACTCAATGATGGAAAGGGAAGGCGCGACATCATCGTGCGCGGCGGAGATGGCATTGGTGGAACGACGGCATTGGTAGCAACCCAGGTGGCATCGTGCAGAGGATTGGTGTCCGCTGTTGCCGCTGGTGCAGTAGGCGACGGGGTGTTGGCGCCGAATGCCGCATCCAGCGCGGCGACGTGCGATGCATCCCCCATGCCTGCAAACGGATCGGAAAATGGCGCATTTGGATCCGAGCCTTGCATGGACGCGAATGACACCGGATTGTTCACAGTAGTCGCTTGGGATGGGGAGTCCTCTTTCTCCTCCTCCACGTCGCCCGGACCAGTGTTTGCGTCAACAAACGCATTGTCGACAGAATCCGCGTCGGCAACAGAATCCGCGTCGGCAACAGAATCCGCGTCACCAGTGTTTGCGTCAACAAACGCATCGTCGGCAACAGAATCCGCGTCGGCGACAGAATCGATGGTGTCGGGGTCTTCGTCATCGCTGTCCATGGGTATTCCAAGTGCATTTGCGACATTTTGGAGCCATCCCAAACTGCTGCCGCCAAACTGAAGTGCAGCGCGGTTGCGAGGGAGGCTGCCTTGTCCAGACACCAACAACGCCAATTGGTCACGGTCCACCACGCGCTGTTTCACCAAGGTGAGTGGGAGTGCCTCGGGGTCGCGCGGATTGACGCCCAGCATGACGCGAATGGCGCGCATCACCGACTCCACTTGTCGACGGGACATGGGGGTGGACTGCGTGCACGCCAAATACATCGTGTAGGTCTCCGAAGTGCCCGTGAACAACTCTTCGCCGCCGTACGCATTCGCAAGCCCCGCCGCACCCGATGGCTCTTCGCGGATGGTTTTCAGGTACACGTTGTCCAAGTCCTGGAAGGTGCTGAAGGTGCGCAATTGCGCCAACAACTCTTTGCTGCGCGTGTACAGTCCTTCGCTGGCTTTCCAGGTCGTGCGCAGGCGGAAAGTAACCAGATTTTGTCCACGCCGGGTTTTCCCTTGCGAGGCGTACGAAATGTTGTCCAGCGGGATGTCGCTCACCGTGGAAAGCACTTCGCGCACAATCTGGATGTCCGACGTCGGCAGGTCGTACAACCACTTGGGATTCAACTGTTGCGCATCCGTCTGGCCATGCGCCAACACGAACGAACACAACAAAGTCTTCGGCACGTACTCCGCCTCCAACCCTTCTTGATTGCTTATCACTCCATCAAACTCGTGTGCGCGCTGCTGCACCGTGTTCCACGAAGGAGGAAGAGCATTGTTTTCCGGCGAAAGAGTGGTGGCGGTGGTGGAAGAAGAAGAAGAAGAAGAAGAAGAAGAAGACGTCGTCGACTCGAAGCAAAGAGTGTTTCCCGTGGGGTGCACTTCCAGTCGCTGCACCGGCATGTTGTCGATGCGCAACACATCGTGCACCCATTCTTTGTCCAACAGAACCACATCGGTGGCCATGGTGGTTGCCGCCGCCGCTGACGACGCACTGGTTCCAGCAAACCAGGAAATGCTGGTGGCGGGTTGCACCTTTGCCACCCAGTCTGCACGATAAAAACGCAACATGGGCGACACATCCACCAAGGAACGACCCATTTGCCCAAACTCCAACGTGGTTGTGGTGGTGTTGTTGGATGCATCGGTTTGCTCCTTCTCTTTCTCCTTCTCCTTCTCCGTCGCGGTGGCACACAGGCGAAATGCGGATGTCGATTGTTCGACGATGGTGCGCAGGCGCCGTTTGGTCCAGAACACTGCCAGTTGCGACACACTGAAGAGTCCGCGCACCAAAAATTGCACGACCATGTTGTCGCCATGCAGCGCCACGAAGGTCTGTTGCTGTTGCGCAGTGAAGCTTCCGTGACTCCCCGTGGGAACACGCACGTCGGTTCCGTCACTGTTGGAGGTGGACATGGATTTCGCATCTTCTTCCTCTTTCGCCTTTTCTTCGTCCGCATATACCCCTTCTTTCGCCGACGCCGACAACAATGCGGCGTTCAATGGATGGGTTTCCTGGAACCACAAATCGCAGGCAAATTCAATGTTGCCCGATTTGGGCTGCGTTGTCGCCGCGTGATATGCATTGGCGATTGGTACACCGAACTCTCGTTTTTCCTCAAAGACGGGAGGACGATGGATCGGAGCGGCGGCGGCCACGGCAGGATTGGAGGGGATGGCGGACACCACACCCTCGCTGTCCGCGGCAGGTGCTGCGTCTGCAATGCGAATCCATCGTGCATCGTTGTTGGTGTTGGTGGCGGTGTTGGTGTCAGTGGCGGATGCAAATGTGGATGGCAACAACACCTTGTCGTCGGGGGAAATGCGCCATTGGGTATCGCGGAAAAGAGGCTCCAGTGCCAACGCGCGCTGGAACCGTTCCACGTCGATCACCGCGGTTTGATCCACCAGTACGGTTATTTCCGCGCGATTCATTTGATCCCACGTATCCTCTTGGACAGGGGTGCGATGCACGAAGCGCTGCACATGCCGCAACAACGGCGGCAACAACGACAAGGATGGGGTAGAACCTGTGGAAGAGTCGGCGGAGGAAGATGATGATGATGATGACGATGAAACCAAACTGTATTGGAGCACAGTCAAAAGCCACATCTTGGCGGGAGTGGACAGTTGGCGCAGCTGCTGCACTTCCAAGGTCAAGGGCATCATGTCTTGGCGCAGAGTGCGCTGGAAGGAGGCCATCGCTTCTCGCTGCACCGCCTGCTTTTCCTGTGTGGACATTGCGGATTGGATCGCCGTGGCGGACGCCGTCGATTGCGTGGGCAGGTAGCGCACACTCTGCAACGTGAATTGAGTGTTCAAATGATTGGCGAGAGACATGTCACCTGCCGCCAAAGACCACCACTGCGCGGCCAATCCGCGCACTTCGATGCGCACGGTGTTGTCCGGCACGCTCACGGCTACCTGCACCATGGCGTCGGCGTCGTTGCGCAAGGATGGAAGCGGCAACACATCGAATGCAAGGCGGCGCGCGGCTCGTTGCAGTTCCTCGCTGGACCATCTCAGCGGATGACGAAATTGCACAACACACTCCACTCCTTCGATGGACAACCGCGGAGCCTCCTCCGATCGCGGCGGCGGCTGCGGCGAGGATGGAATGGGTGTGCGATAGGCCTGCAGCAATTTCTGGAAGACGGCATCTTGGCGAACGTTCCATGGACCTCGTGCTCGTTCGGCGGACGGATTCTCCATCGTTGCAGCAGCATCATCGGCAGCAGCAGCATCAACTGTACTGTCCTCCAACCGAATGCCGCTGGCCACGTCCTCCGCCAATTGCAGTCGGCGTGGAAGCGCCATTTGCAACATCACCTGGTCGAGTTTCTTCTTGCGCGGCACCTCAAATTGCAGAGTCCACGCCACCACGGTTCCGCCTTCCGCGGTTCCAGAAGGATCGGTGCTGCCGGTTGCCGCAAAGGGATTCGCCGGATTGGCATTTGGTGCTGCGTTGGACCGGAGGACAACGACGTGTGCAAACCAAACGTCTTTCACCGCAGACTTCGTAGCCATCGCCAATTCGTATTGCACGGCATACACTGTCTCAAAATACTTGGCGGACAGCGCCAACGTCACAGGAATGGTGATGGTGACCATGCGCACACTGCGGCGTGTGGCGGCACGATGGCGCGATTCAAAGATGCGTTCGTCCAGGGAAATGGTGAGCATGTTGTCGTCGTCCTCGGGAAGGCGAAGTCCAGTGTGTGCGATCAATTGTTGCTTGGTTTGCTCGGGCGAATACCGCAGCACGGCCAGGTGTTGCAAATCGATGTCGGTGTCGTCGAAGAAGATGTCCCATTGACTGGAGTGCGCAGTGATGGCGCGTTGTTCCAAGAAGATACGATGGCGCCCGGCATGTGGCGGCAAGCCAACGATGGTGGCGAGATTGCGATGCAGATGGATCCAGTCGGACATGGATGCGCCCAAGGACGCGGCCGTGGTGGCCACGGAACACTTGCGTTTGGCCCAGGCGGCATTGCTTTGAAGATGTGCGCGTGTGTACAGCAATGTGAACGACTGGATGAAGGCGTTGTCGCGCTCCGGACCAACTTGCGAGGTCACCCCCATGCGCATCGTGCGCACCCAGTTGTCCAACCACGGATGTTGCACTTCATGAACGTCCGGAGAACACAAGAGATGCAATGTGCATGTGATGGTGTCGCGGTTGCCTTCGTCGCCATCTCCGTGGTTGTTATCGTTGTTGTTATCATTGTTGTTGTTGTTGTTGTTGTTGTTGTTGTGTGCGCGCACCTCGATGTCCACCTTTTGTAACCAAAGCATCTGGGGGGATCGCGGCCACAGGGCAGCGCGCAAGTATCGCTGGCGCAACATCGGCTGCACAACCCCGTTCGACATCCATTCGCGCCACTCCGGCATGGTGGTGTTGGACAACAAGGTTGCTGCGCGGCGAACATCGCTGTTCTTTGGCGCAAACACACACTCCACACGCAATGGTTGCAAGTAAGCCGCGAGTTGCGGCACACAATCCACCATGTTTTCCTGGGGTTCCTGGGGTTCCTGGGTCTCAACGGAGGCGGCGGCGGAGGAGGAGGAAGCGCCAACCAAGTGTAGCAGGTTGGCTTGTATGGAAGCAATGCGACCATCGTTCAGCAGCAACATGTCCTGTAGCGCAGTGGATGGCAATATCCCTGAAAACTGGTACACATGGCGATGTGGATTGGCTGGGTCGAATGTATCTTGCACCATCTCTCTCTCCGGTGCGGCGTCTTGCGCATCTTCTTCTTGTTGTTGTTCTGCGGTCATAGAAGTAGGGGTGTTGAACGGCGCTACGATCGACGTCAAATAGGCGGTGACTGCGGACAACGCCGTGTTGGTGGGTGGGGCGTCGCCCAAGAACTGAACTCCGAGGCGAACGTCGCGCCACCTGCCTTGCGCTTCATTCAGCAGAAGGGGATGGCGCAAGGGTGCAACCACGTCTATCCATCGTCCGCGTGTAGCCGTCAACCACTCGGTCAACAATGCACTTGCGGTTCTGTCGTCCGCGGACTCTGCGGCCTCGGACTCTGCGTTTTCCACCTCTGCGCGCGCCAAGGCCGTCAACGATTGGTTGAGGTCTTCTTGAAGGGCGACAGGGTCCAAACACAACACCTCTTCATCCGCAAAGCCGGTGCTTTGTTGGAAGGCAAAGGATAGTCGCACCTGTTTTTCTTCCCAAATGGTGGTGTCTGGCACCATCCACGCCGTGTCCGGGGCGCAATACTTCAAGGCGCGAGTGACAAACGAAGCAATCCATTCCGCAAAAGAGAGATGCGTGCTTGCACCTGCATCTGCACCCGAACCCGAACCCGAACGCAAATCTGTTGTTCGCGTGGTCAAAGTGGAGGAGGAGAGAAAGGTGGTGGGGATGGGTGACGTCAAGATGAGCGACACGATGCGCTTGCGCATGCGGACAATATTGGGACCGTCCAACTCGACCCGGTCGATTGCGATGCCGCTGTCTTGCCATTGAAGGAAGCGACTGTCTCCCGCCAAGCCCACCAACATCATTGCGTCGGCGGGGGTCAGATGCAACCCCGCGCAACGAATCCGAGCGCGCCCTGCCACGTCGGCGAAGGTGGAACGCTGCTGCAACCACGGAGTGATGCGAGCATAGCGGTGGTCGATCAACCACACAGTCAATGCTGCGCGGAATGCTTCGATGTCCGCTGGTGACACAAACAGTGCCTTTGCTTTCTTGCGAGTGGACGATGCAGCAGCATCCGTATCCGCATCCGTGGCAGCAGTTGAAGGACGGAGATGAATGCTGAAGGTGATGGGTCCAACCACATTTCCGCGTTCCCGCATCATGGCTGGATCGGACAGACACCACACTTCGCGAAATTCGTTGAGGTCGTTCTTCTTGTCATTGTTTCCTTCTCCTCCTTCTTGCACAAAGCCCACGGTGCGCAAGGTGCGTGCGGGAGGCGCCGCGCGCAAATCTTGCAAGGTCAATTCGTTGGGGGGATCGACATCGTTCGCGGCGTCGGAAACGAGATAGTCGGAAGCTGGTTGTGCGCGCATGACGAAGGCGGGTGCATCCGCGGAGGCGATGCGTTGCAAGCGCTGGAGGGCGGCATCGGATTCGCGGTAGCGCACTTGCACGTAATGCGGTGAGACCGTACCGCGCGGAGTCTGGGTGGGCATCAAGGCTTCGATGCTGGCGGGCATTTTGCCGGCGGCGACAGAAGTGGTTTCCACGGCGACCTTCATGCGCACAAGGGGCACCAACAGTTGTTGGTAATCGGAGCCATCGGCGTTGGTGATGCGGTTGCAGTGAAACAGCGACGCGATGTTGACGTGGGGCACGCCTTGCAAAACAAACAAATTGTTGGGGTCGCGCATGCATTGCACCAGCCAAGTGCGATTGCCCATGTACAGGTGTCCATTCCAATCGAAGACAAAGTGGTTGTCGGGGTCCAGGAGAATGTACTTCTCGGCCTGCGCCAAAGAGAGTCGCGCGTCGGTGACGCTTCCCCCTTCGTCGCGCGCAAATGCATCGGGGTCGTTGAACCAAGACAAGAATGGGTTGCTGCTGCTACTGTTGTTGTTGCTGCTTTCGTTGTTTGTGGCGGCGGGGTTCAGTCGCGCCTCGCGAAAGTTGGCGCCGAACTTGAGGGACGCATCCAAGTGCTCCAAGCGGCGCTGGCCTTCCTTGGCGATGCGATCGTTGGATTGTTCGATGCGCATGCGGTCGGCGGGACTGGCGGCGGTGGGTATGGGTGTCAATGGTTTCACGTCCAACTTCCAATCGCCGGTGGTCCATTGCATGTCTGCGATGGCGTACTGTTGTCCGCGGACGGACAAGACGCGCGGTGGGCTGTACAAAGTGCGCAACATGATGCGGATGTTGTGGTCCACGACCAAGTTGCGCGCGGCCTCTTCGAGCGTGGCGTAGCGGCGGTTGTGTTTGGATTGGAGCAACAGGGTAAAGAGTTCTTGTTCTTCGAAGACGCGACTAATGCCCGACTGTGCCGCCATCAACTCTTCCACCGCCTTCTCTCCGATGCGCACCAGCGGATTGAACAGCAGCTTGCGGAGCACCGGGGGTTGGTTGGGCAAATTGGTGCGCAGGGTCACGATTAACTCATTGGACACTTCGCGACGCTCCTTCTTTTGCGTGAGGGTGGGATTGGTGGACTGGATCGCTGCGCGCACCTCCGCGACATCGTTGTCCCTGTCCCTGTCCCATTCGACATCCTCCTTTGGTTGCCGCGCGGGTTTCGACGGAAAGACAGAAGAAAGCATGATTCGAAGAAACAAAACAAAACAAACAAAACAAACAAGGAACGGAAAGAAAGAAACAACCAGGAACAAAGATGGAAGAAACCGAGAAGTGTGCAAACAATGGTGACGATGAATAAGAGTAGCGTCGAGACAACAACGTTAACTTTATGTGCACAAAAAAAATTGACAGTCCGTCCAACACAACACTGGAACGATTTCGGATTTTCGAAGTTTCGAGTTTTCGGTTAAGAGTTACAAGGCGGCTGGGCAAAGAAGCAAACGAAAAGTTGAACAAACAAACAAGGTGAGAAAGAGACGAAGAAACAAACAAGGTGAGAAAGAGACGAAGAGACAAAGAGATCAAGAAGCGCATCATGTCGGCGATGTCCATGAGATGTGTGTACTGTGTGGAGGGGGTCCAGTGTCGATCGGGTTGCGTCGAAGATCATCGTCGGACCGTGCAATCCACGTGCGGCACAGTTCTCTATCATCGAAAATGTTGGGTGGAGTCTTTGCCCGAATCATCTCCAACGTGGCGCAACGGACGACCCAGCGTGCGGCGGATGGAAAGCGTGTTGGCGCAGTGGTTGGCATCACAACCTGGAAAGGGCGCAAGCAAAAGCAACGGGGAGAGCAAAGGGGAGAGCAAAGAAGAAGTGCGGCAAGAAGAAAGCAAAGATTCATTGGAGGAAGATGTCCCACTCGCGGTGGAGATAGGACCCGATGGCGCAGTGTGGGCGGTGTTGATGCTGACCGACGACCGTTCCTCCTCAGGCGCGTGCTAAAATGTCACGAAAGAGCAGGTCGTTGTTGTCCATGATGGTTTCGAGGGAGCGCACATTTTGTTCGGCCATGGCGGTCTGGTTCAGGTAGGCGATGAGGTCCAGGACGACGTTGATGCGGGTGTCGCTCCAGAGGTGGTTGAGGGAGGTCACCAGGACGTCGGTGTAGAAACAGGTGGTGGCATCGGCGGTGATGTAGATGTCGCGTTTCTGCTGCAGGTGGTTGTCGATGATGGCGTTGAAGTAGATGAGACATTGGTTCAACACCATGCATTGCTTGTACGTGTCGCAGAGCCGATGCAGTCCGCGCTGTGCGCACTGGAAGAGGAGGGAGAGACGCGGGATTTTGGCCATGGTGTCGTCGGTCAGGAAATGGCGACAGGCGATGACCACGGGGTTGAAGAGATGGTGCAGGTCGCTCTTGTTCGTCTTCATCCAACAGCGCGCGACTCCTTGGAAGAGTCCGGGCTCTTGGAAGAAGATTTTGTTTTCGTGGATGAGTATTTTCGTGCCGACCGGTTTGTTGCCGAGGATGGCCAACTTGACTATCACCGACAACGGGTCCAGCAAGTAACTTTTCAAGGACGACGGGAGGGGATGTTCGCCGAGGTTCATGTTGGTCAATGTTGTTTTCTTTGTTATGGTGGATGTTGTTGTAATGGTTGCAGCTGCAGCTGGCGTAGTTGTATTTGTCGCTGGTGTAGTTGGTGTAGTTGGTGTAGTTGTAGAATGTGTTGTCGCAAATAGCGAGGTGTCGTGCTTGTCGTTCTTTAAATCGTAATCACAATTGTCAATATCAATATTCTTTGTCTTTGTCTTTGTCTTTGTGTTTGTGTTTGTGTTTGTGTTTGTGTTTGTGTTGGTGTTAGTGTTAGTGTTAGTGTCGGTGGTTGTAAGTTGTTGGTTCGGATCCGTCGTTGTCGTTGTGTCGCACGCGGTGTCTGTGTCGGTGTCCGTGGTCGTGGGTGTGGTTCTGGATTCTGTTTCTTCTGCAAAACACTCCAACATGGCACACGCGACCGAGTCTGACGATGCAAGTTCGGATGGGAGTTCGGAAGAAATGTTGGAAAGGAGATCAGATGGAGGGGGAGGACAGGCTGTGGAAGCTTTCCTTGTCTTGCGACATTTTTCTCGACGAACCATGGACTCACCAACGTTCTCGCCGCCAACTGCAACGGCAAAATGTGTCACGCGGCAAAATATGTCACAACGAAGAATGCGATGGGGTCTTCTTGTCCGCGCAGATTTTTTCTTTTTCCGCGGCCTCTGCCTTTGCCTCTGCCGCCGCCTTCTCCGCCGCCTTCTCCGCCGCCGTGAATGGACATTGTGATTTGCTGTCCTGAAACATGGTGAAGTAAACGGCGTACGATGGCACTTGCGCGGGCCACGTGTCCAAGGATTGTTCAAACGCGGGCGTGCATTGAAACATGTTGCAAAACACTGAGCAATTGTGCACCCTCCACACGTGCAAGGGTTGGTTAAACTTGCGCGCAAAGGCGAAAGTCGCCTCAAAGGAGTTGACATTCGATACGTCCCACGTGTGCAACGGTTGATTGAATTCGTAGCAACTGAAAAACATTTTCGACATGCGTTCGACGCTGGACGTGTTCCAACGATCCAGCGGTTGATTGAATGCCCTGCATCCGTAAAACATGCCGCGCATGTCCGTCACCTTGGCCACGTTCCAACGGTTGATGTTGGTGTTGAACGAGAAACATCCTTCGAACATGTTGTTGCAGTTGTGCACATTGGACATGTCCCATCGCGAAATGTCCTCGTTGAACATTGTTTGCCCACCAAACACGCTGTTCATGTCGCGAATTTTGTGCACATCCCAGTACACAATGGGCCCAAAGCGCCACGATAGTTCCCGCCTCAGTTCGCGGTTGCGAATGGCAAGCATCAACATCTTCCTCGACCGAAACGATTCGAATGCCGCGAAGGAGATGACTTCTTCCATCAACAGCTGAGAATGCACGCGCATGCAGTCTCGTAACCAAACAAACAACAGGCGCATGGATGGATGTTGGTGCCGAATGTCCATCGTGCGGCGACGTTCTTCCTCGTCCTCCGGTTCCACATCGGACTCGTCGTCAGTCACACTCACCGAAATCAAACTGTTGTTGTACATATTTCTTCAAAACCAAACCAAACCACACACAAACCACACAAACAAAGTAGATTTCTGCGACAATGCCGCGCACACCACCACCGCCACCACTTCTTCTACCACGACATAAACTCTCCCAACTTCTTCCGCCATCCCATCCCATCCCATTCCTGGGACTCTAGGACTCTAGGACGCAGGGGAGAACGGGAGGATGTCTGCGAAAAAAAACAGGGTGGTGCTGTGCTTCGGATTGCGTGGTGGTGCGGATGTGCGGATGTGCGGGGAGTGTGTGTAGTGGAGAGGGGGGGATGATGTGTGACGGAGAACAACACATAATTTTATTTTTCGAGTTCACTCCAGACCAAATCGTGTGCGGATTTTCTCAATTCTTCTTCTTTTCTCTTCTTCACATTTGTTCATATTTGTTCTTATTTGTTCTTGTTTCCAACAGTAACAACATGTCAGCCACACCAGAAGCCACTGCATCTACCGAGCCCACGAATAACACCAATGATGACATGCCGGAATGGGTACAGAATTCCTCCGCCCTGATTGAGTTGATTTCGCAAGACGGCGAATCGTTCCAAGTGCCCGTAAAAGTCGCGGCCAATGCACGCTTTGTCCGCACGATGCTGTCCGAATGTTCGGGCGATGAAGATGACGAGTTGCAATCAATTCCCATTCCGATGGTCAAAGGCAGTGTGCTCAGCAAAGTAATTGAATTCATGCAACACATGAATGTGGAGGTCATGACGACGATCGAGAAGCCGCTGCGTTCCAACAAGATGAGTGACTTGGTGCAGGAGTGGTACGCCAACTTCATCAACTGCAACGACCGGGACCTGGTGGTGGAATACCTGAAGGCCGCCGATTTCTTGCACGTGCAGCCCCTGCTGGATTTGGCCGCCGCCGAAATCGGTCGATGGTTCAAAGGAAAGACCCCTGACGAAATTCGTCGCGAGTTCAATTTGCCGGAGGATGCCGGACTGGAAGACCCGGCCGAAGAGGTGCCAAGTGTTCCATCGGTTGCCGAGGCTTCCTCTTCGTCATCGTCATCGTCATCCCCTTCCGACGGTGAAACAACCACCATCCCATGAGACATGTGCTTCGAATTCCTCCGACCATGTGTGTAGAAGTAAGTAAAGTAGTTGTGCGCATATGTAAACAAACATAAACAAGCAGATTCGCTTTTCATCCATCTCATTCTTCTTGTTTTGTTTTCATCCCTTTGTCTCTGCCTCTACTGTCTCTGCTTCCATTGTCTCTGCCTCTACTGTCTCTGGAACATGCTTCAACAAACGGCCGCGGTGATTGCGTCCTTGCGCCATCCGGTATCTGCGGAGGAGCGCATGGATTGTTGGCGAAGACGCTGTTTTGTGGACGACTGGGTGCGCATGGCCGACTTTTTGTGTGGCGTGCTGACGCTGAGTCGTACCTACGGATACGAGCCGGGCAAAACCAACGGACACAAATCGAACAAACATCGCCGCGCATTCTACCAATGCATTCCCTTTGACCCGAATGTGCCGCCGTTCCTGATCCCGTTCGACGCCGCCAAACATCTGCGCGGTTTTTCCAAGGCGCCAACCGCGCTGCTCGTGCGCTTTCGTTTTGCCGAGTGGTGCGCACCCATCTCCCATCCGGTAGGAACGTTGGTGGAAGTGTTGGGCCGTGTCGACCACGCGGAATGTTTCGCGCTGTACCTGCTGCACGCGAACGGGGTGTATCTGCCGAGTTCCGCAACCTTCTCCAACTTGTGTGCATTGTTGCCGCACGACGAAGCGGTAGCCGTCGCGCAATTGGCCGCGCATCCGTATTGTCAGCCGCACGGCGGGTGTCGATCGCTTGCACAAACAGAAGCGTGGTGCGCGAACTCCCTGTTCAGCATCGATCCGGCGGGATGCGAAGACATCGACGACGCGATCGCCGTGGCGCCACCGTGCGCGGAACATCCCGATCGCGCCATCGTGCGCATCTGCATCGCCCACGTGGCGGCGTGGATGGAATGCCTCGGGTTGTGGGACCGGTACCCTGGGCGAATCACCACCATCTACGCCCCGACCCATCGGTGGCCCATGCTGCCGCCGCAACTCTCTGAACAATGGATGTCCCTCCACGCCGGACACGCACGTCCCGCGATCGTCCTCGAGGTTCACATAATTTTACAAACGGCGGTTTCATCTCCAAGGTCCGGGGGTGAGAATGTGGCGGGGGCGGCAGCGGCAGCGGCATCGAGTGCAAGGGGTGAAGGTGATGATGGAGGAACGGCGCTATACCACGTGGAGCAGAGATGCTACAGCGCGTGGATTCGGGTTGCCGCGAACATGAGTTACGAGCAGGCTGCCACTGATCCGCGATTGTCGCCTTTGCGCGAATGGACGCGCCAATTTGCGCAATCGGATGCATCGCCATTGCCACCATGGACAAAAGAGCAGGCGGCGAGCAGTGACATGCATGACATCGTTGCGTTCTGGATGTTGGCGATGAACGTGCATGGCGCTCAATCCATCGCCGCCCCCATTTTCCGACACACCGACCACCATGACCTGCTGGAAGAAGTTGAAGAGACAGAAGAAGTCGAAGAAGTCGAAGAAGTCGAAGCAGTCGAAGCAGTCGAAGCAGTCGAAGCAGTGGAAGAGACGGACGTTGCGCACACACAAACTGTTGAGAAGAAGGAGAAGGAGGATGAAAGTGGGTGGCGTCGTGTCGCTTTGTCGGCAACCTACGGGTTGCAATCTCTGCCGCATGAATCCATTGGAGTCGCCTCCTACTTGCACTGGACAAGTCCCATTCGCCGATTGGTCGACATGGTGAACCAAGTGCAATGGTGGCGACGGTATCTCGCCGAACATCATCTGTGCGCCATGGACCTTCCCGATTCCGCCGCCGCCGTGTTCGCGCAACGATGGAAAGATCAATTGACGTTGGTGCAAGCACACACCCGACAAATCCGCAAAGTGCAAGACTGGTTGTTCTGGATTGCTGCGCGCGATCAGTCCATATGGGCAGGGGTGCTGGTGCATCGCGCAACCACCGCGGCAACCAACACTAACACCAACAACAATGTACAAGAAGAAGTAGAACGGTGGACAGTGTGGCTTCCGAAGGCGCAGCGACAGGTCACCGTGCGCGTGCGCCATGCGGAGGCGGTGGCGCGTGCATACGTCGGGGTCCGTGGACAGGTGTTTTGTCAACTGCACATCTTTTGGTGCCAAACCCGATTGCATCAGCGCATCCGATTTGCGCTGGTGAAGGGACACGAAAAGGAGAACAATCCGGAACACTCCCCGTGGCAAGGAAGTTTGGATCACTAACGAACAAAACCCACCCAACATCATTCGTGTGCCGTCGTCAGTGCTCGTTCATTCTCCGAAGGCAATGGTAAGCACCTCGCGGTCAATAGAGACTTCCTTGGCAATTTTGCGGATGATTTTCTTGTCCTTGTCCTCGCCGGCTCCCTCTTCGGCGCCGCCCAAGGTTTCCACGACGACGCGCTGATAGTGATCGGAATCGGAGGACGATTGACTGTTGCAATTGGGATGTTTTTCGCGAAAGGCGGGCAACAATTGGCAGTTGCGCGTGGCGACGTGTCGAATGACGTGCCGCAACTTCGGATGTTCCACGTTGTCCTTCTGCCACTGGTTTTGGTCGCGGATGTACATGACGTCGCGCTTCACGTCGCTGCAATGCAGAGGGCGTTTGCGCACATCCAGCGATTTCAGATGCTTCAAGATGATTTGCGCAATGCCGTCCACGTACCCAAGACGCCCCAGGTTCTCCAAATCCGTCAACTGAATTTCCAGCGAATCCATAAAGTCGGAAATGTTCATCGCGTCTTTGCACTGCTCGTCCAAAAACACATTGATGTTGAACGTTTTGCTGTGACATTGGATGTGGTTGGTGATGTGGTGGGGCGGTGGAGGCGGACGCTGATGGTGCTGCATCAACTTCTCCGTCAGCTGCATGTTGTGCTGCACCAACTCCTGATTTTGCTGCACGACGTTCATCACCAGGTGCGTCAACGCTTGCAAGTCGGTGGGAACCGCGGCTGCTGCAGCAGCATTGGTGGAAGCAGGAGTTGCGGCAACAAACTTGGTCGCGGCGGGGGAAGAAGACATGTCAGACATGGTTGTCTCCGTCACGCTTCCTCCTCCTCCTCCTCCCCCTCCTCCTTCGCCGCCGCCACCGCCCTTCCCCGATCCTTCGGCCCCCATCGAGGTCTCCAAGACCGCGGTGCACTTCTTTCGATGCACTGACAATCCCTGACGATATCGGTACTGCTTACCGCATGGACATCGATAGGAAGTGCACACGAGGGGATTGGTTTCGGCGACTTTTTTGTCATCATTTGTGTCATTCAGTAGGTGTTTGCGTGTGCGGAGGTGCTTGTAGTAGTCGGAGCTCTTGCACGTAGAGTAGTCACAACCTTCGCATCGAAAAAAAACGGCGACTTTTGGCGACATTTGTGTCATCATTAGAATGATGACAGAAAAAGTCGCCGGCCCATTCGGCGAAAACATGTAAAATTTTTATCGTCACGTTTTGTTTCAACTTTTTTCAACTTTGTTACGATCATCGTCACATGCACCATTTTTTGCACAGGTTGAACGGCCCAAATGGCATTTTGGACATGAAATCCATGTCCATTTTTGAAAAGCGGCCATACTCCTCCACGAATTTCCATGCATTTCAACACTTTCCAATTAGAGGAATTCCTCTAATTCCGAAGGATGAGTCAACAAAATAAGGGAATTCCTCTAATTCCGAAGGATGAGTCAGCAAAATAAGGGAATTCCTCTAATTCCGAAGGATGGGAAAGGGTGCTTTCTTACAAAGTTACATTGCATCGACGAATTGTCTATCAAACTACACTCACCCTGCACAACTCCACGCTAAAATACGAAGGCATGTCCGCAATCAATGTCGGTCAACATGTCTCCCAGACCAAGATATCGCCGCAGCACTTGCCCATCACGACACAATTCGAACACGTCGGTCACCGTATTGTGTCGCAATGCATACGTGTGGTACGCACCGCGGCGTGCTGATCCGCGGCAAAATAAACACAGCGTTTTCGTTTTGTCGGATTTTGGAGGAAACTCGTCCGTCATTGTCCAGGGAATGGACCACCAATACTTCAGTCGAAAATACCACCACTGCATTCCTCCCTCGATGACGTGCTTCGATTGATTCCCTTCCTTCTACCTTGTTGATGATATCTGCAGCTGATCAATGTCTTCACGGAATTGACGCAAGTGGGCAATGACTTCATGGATTTGGTGGTTCAGTTCTCGTCGTGCTTTGTCTAAGTTGATTTGATTTGCATCGTGATCGTCCACCACATCGCAATCATCCTCACGCATATCACAACACCAGCAACAATGCATGAATTCCACATATTTCGTTATAGACACACCATACGCGACAACAGATTTCGACAAAATCTGTTTCCTCGATTGGTAGGACATCACTTGGTGGCAATACACGCACTTTTTCGTTTCTCCCATGCTGTTGAACGGACAACCTCAGCACTGTGCTGCGATGAACACACGAATGAAGAATAATGAAGCGCAATTGAATTGAAAAAACTACCTCATTCTCTCATTTGCAGTCGCGACAATGCGTGGCAACATTCCTCCACTTTCTCTTCCTCTTCTCTCTGTTTCCAACCGTCGACGCGCGCAACAAATCCATTCGGTTGCGTTGCTTGCCACGCGCGATCAAACGACTCAAACACCGCCCAATCTTCCGCGCTGTTGACGACCAAACACACACCGCGAGGTAAAGTTGCGGACAAGTGTTGGGACAATGCGACATTGGGCAACATTTGCCGCAGCGACTGATTCACCGTCCATTCCCCCGATTGGCGTTTTTCCACCAGTTTTACCCATCGACCGAGAATACACACGCATATCGCATCGCGCACCAGTGCCATCGTCAGCGAAGGAAACTCCCTCTGAAACGATGCAAGCCATGTCTCCGCCGCCGTCATTTCCAGTTTTTTTAGTTATGTGCATGGTGGGTTTCCGGGAACCGTGCATTTCTCCGCGCTACCAAATCGGCGGCACATCATTCCGCCCCCCTCGTTCCTTGCACGGAAACATTCCATGTCTCGAGTGTCCATCGATGACCCAAACAAAAAGGCTTATTTGTTGGTGGTTCCGCCTAGTGTTGTTGTCACCGAGGATGCCCCGCCTCATCCACCGCGCATACTGCGGCGTCTTCGGGTACTTCTTGCACGGCGAGTTTTGCCGTGTCTTCCATGTCGACTATGTCTTCGGTGGGTTCCACTGCGACCTCGGCGACGGCGTCCGCCGCGCTGGTGGACGGAACTGAGTTTGCGCAGGGTGCGTCCGTCGGCGACGCTGTCCATGGCGTCTTTGATCCAATGCATAACGTTGTGCATGATGATGGTGATGCTGGTGGTGCTGGTGCTTCTTGGGTCGTGTTGGTGCAAATCGGAGGATGCGGTGTCTGCGGCGGTTGGTCAAAGAGAATGTGCTTTTTGGTGAGAAAATCTTTTGCATCTGCGGCAGTGTCGACATCGACGCCATTCACCTTGGTATCCGCTGCCGCTGCCGCCACTGCTTCCGGTGCAGGTGTGCTTGGTGCTTTCCACCATGGCAACCACCGGTTGACAATCCATCGTCGAACTTGCGCCACTGCCCAATTCGCAACCGTGCCATGTTGCACCAAAAACACAATGGGGCGCGGAGTGACAAACCGAACGCGGAACGACCAGAACGCGGGAATCCACATGCTTTCTTGTGGCATCAATGTGATGAGCATTGGCGACCCGTCGCTCACATCCAACGCACGTTCACTTTCACGTTCACTTTCACTGCATCTGCTTTTTTCATTTCCAATGCTATTATCCCCAACCAGGGTCGCAAAGGTGGACGCCGCCAATGACGGAGGATGCAATTCCACGACAACCTGTCCCTCTTGCACCGACAGGAAACATCGATCGTGCCATTGTCGAAAGACGTCGGTGCAGGTTCCGCGACATCCACTGAGCAAGTCATATTGCGATGTGACACACAGAGGAGGGCGCGCCCATGCATCGATCGCTTCAATCCACGGACGACCCGCAATCAATACCTCGTTCGTGTCATTGTGTGCCGTCCAAAAGCCGTGCGCAGGGTCTTCCGACAGCAGCAGAGTCGCCACCTGGTTGGCCGGCAGTGGAACATGATTGTCAACAATCGATGCGCGAAAGACGCGCCAAGACCATGTCATTGTCCCTATCGCTGTCTCCGTCCCGGTCCCCGGAAAAACGGGAAGCGCGAAAGGGTTCGGTCGCGCGGCGGCAAACACAAAAGGTTGTCGGGAACGACACAGCTCGTCGACACCTTCCGACGTCGGACCCCCGTTTTTTCCACCAAGTTCCTCTTTGGTCACTCGGCGGTGACACGAGTAACGCAGTTGGTTTAAGATGTGTGCATAGACCAAGATTCCGATAAGAACACCGAACAATGCGATGACCGCAGACATGATGTGGGGGGGGGGGGCGGAAAGAAGGAAGGAAGGAATGACGGAATGAAAAAAAAACAAGATGGTGTTGAAGGGAGAGATTGTGGATTGGTTCTAAGTTACAGTGTGAGTGAGAGATACAGTGGTGGTGAATGTACAACAACTACTACGACAACTAACAGACACACAAGCAACAACAGACAAGAAACATGCTTGACAAAAAAAACACAGCGACCGCAGCGCAGCGGTAAAGAATCGCGGCCTTGAAATCAATCTTTGATTTTGGGAGCGAGGTAGTAGTCAAGGGTGTTGCCGCCCTTGATGTCGTAGTGCAGTTTCATGGGATAGTCGGTGAGCATGTTCAGGATGACGACGCCGCACAATTTGGAGGGAACCACTGCTTTGCTGAACAGTTGCAGACTGTATTTCGCATCATACTTGGCTTGTTCTACCATGCTCGTGGCGTCGGTGTTGAGATCCACGCGCATGGAGGTATTACCGGGTGTTTCGACGTACAGAACTTCTTCATCGCAGTAGATGTCGACATCGTGGCCGAAGTCGGCCAGTTGGGACAGCACGTCGCGCAAGTGTTTGGTCGGCAATTCCACTTCGGCGTCGTACTCGATCACGGGCATCTGTGTGCAGCGGAAGGAGGTTTCCGCAGACAGCAACGAATGCCGGAACGTTTTGGTGGATTCTTCCTTAACGACCGATTCGAGGCGGATGAAGAGCGCGTCCTCTTGCCCCTCGCGACACTCCACGTGGATGTTGTGCTTGTCCGTCTTCGCGCCAAAAATGTTCGCGAGGTCATTGGCGTCCACCACGATCGCCAGTTCTTGCTGCGGCAGAGTCGGTGAGAATGAATAGGTGTCGAACCAACTGGTTTTCCAAACGGATTGCAAGAGTGAAATTTGCGAAGCGTCCGTCGCTTCGATGCGCCACGTTTCGGGCGTAAAAATCCAGTGGACATCGCGCGCAGTGTTTTTCAGGATGCAGACAAAGGAAGCAAAGACTTCTTTCTTTTCTTTGTCGTGGATGGACAATTGCATTATTTGTGTTATGATTTGGTTTTCGTGGCAGCTCCTCCCCAAAAAATACTTTATGGTCAACTGCCTGTGGCAAAACTCTGCGTGTGTGAGTGCGTTACATGTCGATCTCGTCGATCTTTAAGTGCACGGTGCCAGAAGAAGAGGAAGAGGAGGAACGGACGTCGCTTGCGACGGTGTCGGTGGTGGAAGAAGGAGGAGGAGGAGACACCCCGGAAGTTGCGGATGGCGGTGGAAGAGCAGACAAGACTGGAAGAGCAGACAAAGAGGTTCCTTCTTGTTCTTCCTCGATCATGGACGCCGTTATGCTACTGTCGGAAACAGTCGATGTGGCGACGACGCTTTCCATTTGTTTCTCCAATTCTCCGATGGCGAATTCGTAGTCGCCAAACTTGAGTGTGGTGTCGTTGGCAAAGTTATCGTACTTCAACATGAAAGCTTTCAACAAATCCTTGGTTTCCACCATGTCGCGCTGCATGCGCAACAATTGTTCGGCGTGGCGCGCCGTGTCCATCGACAGCTTCTGCACTTGGTCTCGACACCATTTCACGTCCGTTTCCAAGGTTGGACTGATTTGTGGCACTTCTGCGGCGGCCCGTTTTTCTAGTCCATCCAATCGTTGGACGATGCTTTGGACCATGGTCATGTCCACGCCACCGCCGTTTGCCGCAGCGGTGGCCGCAGTCGCAGTGCCAGTCGCGTCGCCCTGATTGTTGTTGTTGTTGCTACTGTCCTTGGCTTCGGTGTCCAACATCCATTGTTCCAATTTGCTGAGACGAATGGTGACCAATCCGATGGCGTCAGACACAGACAATTTGCCAAAAGAACGCGGCGTGGAAGAATCGGAATCCATGCCGTAACTGGAAGCGAGGTTGTTAGTGTGGTGTGGATGGTTCATGTGTGCTGGCGGTGGTGGCGGCGCGTGACGTCCCGCGTTACCGCCGTGCATTCCTCGATTGTATGACGGAGGTGGTGGTGCGGCTGCGGTTAAAGGGGGTCCGCGATTAACCCGCACGCTGGCCGATGGATGCATGGGAGGATGCCCGCCGCCACTGAAGGCAAACGCAGCTTGACCGTGAATGGACGTGCCCGGACGATTGCCGGACACAGGGGGGGCTTGTTCTCCCGAACGACGCGCACGTGCGGCAGCTAAAGCGCGAGAGGAACTCATGTTGCTATTCCGAGGTTCAAAGCGAAGGCGAAGGCGAAGGCGGAGGCGGAGGCGGAGGGTTTGGAGGCGGAGGACAGTCGTCGTTGTATGTCGGCGGACACTTTGTTTCCGCGCAATTCAACGCAATTTCGTCCATCCGTCGTGCATTGTTGTTGTTGTTGTTGTTGTTGTTGTTGTTGTTGTTGTTGTTGTTGTTGTTGTTGGTTAGGCCACCATGTCCATGGGAATGGATGGATGACTGGTGTAGTCTTCCACCTGCACATCTTCCACTTGGTATGCGTCAATGTGTAATCGCGCGTCGACTGGTCGAATGACGATGCTGGGAAAAGCAAAGGGCGCGCGCTTCAATTGTGTGCGCATAGGTTCCAGGTGGGGCGCATACACGTGACAATCCCCGAGACTGATGCAAAGTTCGTGTGCCTGCAGTCCACAGTGGTGTGCCAACAAGTGGGTGAGGAAGGCGTAGGACGCGATGTTGAACGGAAGTCCCAGGGCAACATCGCAGCTGCGCTGAAACATGACGCACGACAACCGATCTGTGCCGGAGACGTGAAATTGACACAATACGTGGCAGGGTGGGAGAGCCATCTCGTTCAGTGCCGCGGGATTCCAGGCGGACATGACCAGGCGCCGACTGTGCCGCGTGGCGGGATTGCGCAGTTGATCCACGATCCATTGCAGTTGATCCACCCCGACAGCGTCGACGGCGCCTGAATGGAGCACGGAACCATCGTCCACGTTGTAGGCGGCGCCGAAATGCCGCCACTGGAATCCGTATCCGGGACCGATGAGATGTTCGCGCAGGTGGGACAGACCCCGTTGGTCGAGGAAGTCGCGCGTGGAATTGCCATCCCAGATATGGACGCCTTCTGCTTGCAAATGCCGCACGTCGGTATCTCCGCGCATGAACCACAGCAATTCTTTGAGACATGTTTTCCACGCGACTCGTTTGGTGGTGAGCAGCGGCAATGCACCGTCTTCCAAGGAGAAGCGCATGTTGGCAAAAAACACAGATTGCGTGTCTCCATTGCGACCATCGCGGCGTTCGCCCTCGGTCAAGATGCGCCGCACCAGGGCAAGATACTGTTCTTCTTCCGGATTCACACTGGTGGCCGCGCAGACGTCTGCCGACAGAGGAATGGGTTTGGACAACATGCTTTGTTGTATCGGATATGTGGTCGGGGGGGATAAAGAGGTGGCGGTGGGTGGGTGGGTGGATTGTGCGGGGATTGCTTTGAATGCCTTTCAATGAACACGGTTGATCGCCCGTCACGTTGGTTCCATGAAACAGGTGCATGGAACTTTCGTCTCCGATTTTTTTTGTCAAGGGAGAGACATAAAGCAGCGCATTGACTTTGCAACCCCCTTCTTGGACGACGAACCTTTTTGTTTTGTTTGACGCGCAACCTAACCTAACCTAACCTAACCTAACCTAACCCGACGAATTGAACACTGTTCGACGATGGAGTTGATGGAAGACAAACGCAGTTTTTGGAAGCACGTGTTCCACTTCGATGAAGAAGGGAAAGCCGATGTGATGAATTTGGTGCAATACGCATTCCTCGCGATCATTCCCGTGGTCGTGTTGAACAAGATGGTTGGGAGGTACATCCCGGAGGCAGATGACAGCAAAGGGAGTGTGGAATTGGTGGCGGAAGTGCTAATTCAAATCTTGGTGACGTTCCTGGGCCTGTTCATGATCCACCGTCTGGTCACCTTTGTGCCGACCCAGAGCGGCAACAAGTATCCGAACGTGTCCATTGTCACCGTCGTGCTGGCGTTGCTGATGATCATGACCAGTTTTCAGACCAAATTGGGCGAGAAGGTCAGTATTCTCGTGGACCGCGCGTGGGAGCTTTGGAATGGTCAAAAACCATCGACCAAGGCAGGCATGCGCGGACGCATGAATGGAGGTGGTGCCGCAGGTGGAAGTGGCGCAGGCGGCGCAGCAACCGGCGCAGGAGGCCCTGGAATGGGTGGCGGAGCAGGTGGAAGTGGCGCAGGAACCGCCATTCATTCTTTGCCCAACATTGCCACCGTTGGTGGCGGCGGATTCGATCACATGCATCGCCCGGACACCAATCCCATGGTGGGTGCACATACCCCTGGTATGAGTGGCGCCGGTGCAGGCGGAATGGTGCGCGACGGATTCACCGTGGAACCCATGGCCGCAAATGAGATGCTCGGCAGTGGACCCTTCGGCGGATGGTAAGTGGTGAGTGGTGAGTGGTGAGTGGGGAGGGGGTTGTCTCTGCCTCTGCCTCTGCCTCTGCCTCTGCCGCCGCGTCCGACCATCGCTGAAAAAAAACAAACAACACGTCAAACAGTTTTTTTCGTTGTTCACTTTCTTCTTTTTCTTCCTCTTTTTCTTCCTCTTTTTCTTCTTCCGCGTTCTCCCAATCGGACCCCCGTTTTTTTTTCGGATATTTAGACCCCCGTTTTTTCATGGAGAAAGCTGCATCGTCGTCGTCGCCGTGGTATGCGGAGATTTTGGATCGCGCCATTGACAATCCGCGCAATGAACATGTGTTGCAGCACTCTGCGGCAGAATGGCGCGCCGAAGTGCAGACGGCATTGCGCGATTTGTTGTTGCCGCGGGACACTGTTCGCGAATGGATGCGCAAATTGAAAGGATATCGATATGTTCGCGAGCCGCACGAGATGCGCGAAGGCGGATATCTTCGCTGGGTGATGATGGCGGACGATGCGGTGCCCCGCAACAATGGCAATGATGGAAGAAGCAACGCAAGATTGTCTTTGGCGAAAGGAGCCATCTTTTGCTACCTGCGCACGAACGAAGAGGGCGAACCGATTTGCGTGTGTCGCAACTTCGGGGTTGGATCAGCAACCACGAAACATTTCGAAATGCCCTTCCACGACACCTTTTTTTTCCAGCGGTTCAGCGATCAAGAATGGTTGTTGTTGCAAGCGTTGGAGGCGGTCGTGACACAACCCGCCGGCAAGGGGAAATGAAGGAAGGAATGGATGAATGAATGAGAACAAAGAAACAAATATTTGATTAAAGTGTTACACGCGTGTACCAACAAAGGGATGCAGTTTCAACACAAGGTGGCGTAATCGTCGGTGGCGGAAGGGTCCACCGTGAAGTTGAAATCCATGCACAGCTGCGGGAGGATGTAGCACTGGAAGTACCCATAGTAATCCAGGAAATCGTCGGAATTCATGGTTTTCAAGTACAAAAATTGAAGAAACATGTCGTAGAGTTCCATGACATGTTCCGCCTCGTACACCACGTCTTGCACCGCGTACACGTCGACGTAACGACGAATGCGACTGTGCAGGTCGCCGATGTGATTTACTGACGACAGAATGCCCGGGGGCAATTTTTGGTAGCAGTGATTGGTGCGCATCTCCGCGGCGTTGACCAGGAGGACCAATTGGTCGTCGCTGGGCGGGTGCGGTTTTTCGTGTTGCGCAAAAAACGCCGCGCGACGGGCAACTTTTTTTGCGGCGGCGAGTTCCTGTTCGCTGATCTCTTGCCCTTGGTATTGGTTTTGGTCTTCTGTGGTCGGTCCCGAAACCGTGTCTGTCCACCATGGTTCATGTCGAAAGGTGTCGCGGTAATAGTGCAGGAGGAAACAGCGCAACGCGGATTGCAGTTTGGACAAGTCCGCGGTGCCTCGGTAGGGTTCCAATTTTTCGTGGATGCCGATGCAACCACCGACCCCAGTCGATGTGAAGGAAAACGCGGACATGGTGTACTGTAGCAACAATGCAAACTGGCAACAACAATCCGTGACCTCCCCCCAAAAAAACTAAATGATTCTGCCCAAGAGAGAGTGAGAGACTGAGAGACTGAGAGAGTGAGCAATCATCCGTCGAAAAAGACTTTGCGGAAGGAATGCATGTATTTGTCGGACATCATTCGTTCCCGCAATTGGCGCAGGGTGATTTTGTCCTTCAGCATGTTGATGATGAAAAAGAGCGAGTAGATGCCGCATTCCGTGTTCTGTTTTTGGTGTTCGATGCCTTCGGTGGTCTCGAAGCGAAAGTGCAGCGGCGGCGACATGGTGCGGCCTTCCGCTTGGATGCGTTTGACCAATGCGCGAATTTCGGGCGGCGCAGGGTCGCCAGTGCTGTCAAAGAAGACGATGCTGGCTTTGCGCAAATGCACAAACATGGAGATCCAGTGCTCGCCTGCTTTGGTGTGCGGATCCGTGTTGAAAATCATCCCAATCTTGAATTTGCCGCGCTGCCATTGTTTGCGGACACTGAAATGACACAACTCGTCCCACACGCATTCGCCTCCGCCGCCGCTGCCGCTGCCGCTCAATCGTTTGTCGAAATCGATCGGACTTGGACCAATGAAGTCGAAACACTTGTACGCCTTTTCGTATTGGCGCATGACGCGCGCGATGTCGATGCTCGACAACCATTCGTTGGGGTTCTTTTTCCAGGTGGACGGGGCTTTCGGCACAAAGGAGTCTTTCCAATCCTGCGGAATGTCGCGACCAAACCATTTTGTCTGCCGCAACCAACATCGTTCTTGGCCGCACACTTTGCCCATGTGTTGTTGCAAAGAACGGTGGATGGTGCGCGGGTCGTCGCTGTCGATGCGCACGTCGGGGTGCCGCGCATTCCATCGATCGCGCAATCCGCGCAATGTCTCTTCGGAGAAACACGTGAAAGGCAACCCATCTTGTTCCGTCGCGGGACTGCATTTGGCGGCGGGAGCATCAGCAGCATCCCCCGCCACCGCATCGGAAACAACATTGCTGTTGGTGGCGTTACTCACCGTTCGATCATTCCGACCTTTGCTTCCTCCGCCGCTTTTTCGCGCAGAATATCGATATGACACTCGTCCCTGTCCCTGTCCCCGTCCCCGCTTTCGCTGCCGCCATCGCTGTGTCACATGGCCATGTTTGTTTCGTGGCAGCGATGATGCGCGAACAGTGTGTCGAGTTCGCCGATGTCGACTGGTGTGCATGGATCAGAAACAGATAGAAAATGCACGAAAAGAAACTTGGGTGGTCTGCGTCCGTCCGTTCCGCGCTGCTTAGTGTGCAACGAGAATTTATTTGTTGTTGGCCCGCAGAGGCAATCCATCCGTGCGGCGCGCGGTGTGTTCGTTGCGCCCTTTGGTGTATTGTTTCACGTGGCATCGCGTGGTGTTGTAGAACAATCCCCAATCGCAAGTTTGCAAGGACGGATGAAGTGCGGGGTCGTTCGCGGGATCGTTCGTGGAATCGTTCGCGTGGGTTGGTGGGGGCGAAGGACGGTGTGGCGCGGAGACATATCCCGGGTGGTTCAAGAACGGATGGCATTGTGCTAGTTGGTCGTGGCCGGCGGCGGAGGCGCGGAAACGCACATCGTAGAGATCGCTTGTGGAAGACGGAACGTAGACTGCCTGACTGCATCGCTGCAGCGCAAAGCATTGGTTGCGCAACTCGGATTCCAGCGCGACGTTGGTGGCATACCCCGAGAAAGGAGCGCGTGCGTTCCCTGGGTTGAACACGCTTTCTGGGTTGTACACGGGAAGTTGTTCCATCGGTACTGAAATGGCTTTGCGTGGATCCACGATGGGCAGAAGTGAGTATTTGGTCATCACTGGACGCGCGTTCAAGTATGGCTGCAATGGCGCGGAAGGAACATTGCGTTTCCAGGTCGCATCGTGCATGCGGCGATGCAGGGTGTCCACCGACACATCGTGATTCTGTGCAAAGTCCATAGTGTGCTTATGTGTTTGTTTCGGTGCTGTTGCGGATGTTGGTGGAAGGAGGCGACTTTGTTGTGCAGTTACGTGGTCGATGTATTTCCGTGCGACAAAAAAAATGCCGCCTCCACCCCGCCACCGCCACCGCCACCGCTTTTTTTGTTTCCCCCGATCATTCCAACCTTTTTGTTGTGGTCCCGTCAAGTTCTTCTATTTTTTTCGAACCAAAGAACAAGAACGAGGACATTCGTGCACAGCAAAGCACAGCAAAGCACAGCAAGGCAACGTTGAACCGAATTGAACTGAATTGAATTGAATTGAACCGAAACAAGAGAAGTCGTGGAATCCAGAAGATGTTGAGCATCGTGCCTCGCACTGCGGTGTCGCCCAAAGTGGTGTATGTGACGAGTCGTCGTCACTTGGAATCAATGATGCGCACGATGCACGACTGTATTGTGGAATTCATGGTGAGTCCAGTTTTGCGTCGCCGGTACGGCCATTTGCGCTTCCAGTCTATCGACGAGGCGGTGCGTGGCGACATGACCAAGGCGCAGAAACGTGCGCACATCGCATCTCGGTTTGCGGATTATGTGGATGCTGGCTTTTTCGTGCATCGCCACGTGATATTGTTGCCCGACTTGTCGTTGCTGTTCCGGACACTGCCGCTGTGGGTGTTTCCGCTGGCCCATTGGGACATGAAGCACGTGCGGCGAGTGGATTTTATGTTTGCAGGGTGTGTGTTGCTGAACATTCCCTTGCCGTGGGACATGCGCCAGGTGGAAAGTGCGGCTGGATTGTTTGCCGGATGTGTTTCCTTCAATCAACGCTTGGCGTGGGATTTGCGCAAGTGTGGGGACGTCAGTCAACTGTGTCATGGATGCACGTCCTGGCATCTGCCGCTTGACCAATGTCGCTTCGCCTCGTTGGCCACGCGACATGTGCGCATCCTGGGCATGTTGTTCGGTACACACATACCGATGCAGTCGGTGCATTTTCCAGGCGCATCTTTGTCCCCGCGACAATTGCACCAGTATTTGTTTGCCAATGTTCCCACGCCATCCCACGTGACGATGAGTCCTCCGGAGTTGATGGAGGTGTCCGCCCTGTTTCCTCACGCGCGTCCAAACACCCAAACCGTGTATGCTGCTTCCGCGCCGGCGTCTGTGGCGAAGTACACTCCCCACATGATGATGTCCGACGCGGCGTTGCATGGCGCCCAGAACGAGGTCTCTTCCGAACCGTGGGAAGCAGCGGCCGTTTCCGCGGCGGCGGCACTGGGACAACCTTCCCTCGCCTTTGCGCAAAACGTGTTTGATGACGAGGATGTGGAGGAGGAGGACGAGGAAAAGAAGGGGGAGCAGCACCAGAGGAAGAAACGGAATCGATTGTCGGCGGACGAACAGGACGTGTTGGATGCACTCGCCGAGTCGGATGCGGAAGATATTCCTCCCACACGTCGCCTCCGCAGCAGCAGCCGCATCAGCAGCCCAGCAGCATCATCGTTCGCGGCAGAGGAACAAGACGTGCTCGATGCACTCGCCGAGTCGGAGTCGGAGTCAGAACTTGAGGGTGTTGCAGACAACAACGAAGAAGCCTTGGACTGGGACGACGATTGGCTTGACGATGAAGAAACCGCTGCCCTTTTGTTTTCAGAGAGTGGCGGCGGCGGCGGCGAACACACTAATCGAAGAAAAACAACACGTTGTAAAAGACGTGGAAGTAAAAGACGAAGAAGACACGATCGAAAAAATGTTGGACGCGGCAAAATATGTCACACACGCACGAAGAGGAGGAGAAGAACTGTTCGTCGCCATCGCAACAAAACGCGAGGAAAGCGAACCCAGTGAGTGATGGACGCGACATCGGGACCAAAAAACGCGCAAAAAAAAATTGATTTGACGGTCGGTTTCGACAGGGCTCGAACCTGCGACCTTCACATTAACAGTGTGATGCTCTACCTACTGAGCTACGAAACCAAAGGTTGCGACAGATATTGTTTCGCAATAAAAACAGTGGATGTAATTCAATTGTGTACCGGAATCCCGAAATTCCGAAAATCCGAAAAGGCGGGATGACACGTGTGGTTGTGGTGGGGAGAAGAGGACTCACACACACACCATCAAGTGGTGTGGAAAGAGGTGTTTTTTGTTGGGAGAGGGGTAGGGGAGAGGTGAGTGTCCGGGAGTAGTTCCACATAAAACTTGGGACAGTGTGAGTTCTCCAACTCACCAACTCACCAACGAATAGGCAGATAGATATCGATCATGTGCAGTGTTTTCGTGATTTGCAATGTTGGCGAATTGTTTGCCGCCAGATCCACCGCGTTGGTCCAAGCCGCATTTGACAAAGGTCGATCGCGTTTCCCTGCCGTCGTTTCATGTCATTCTCCGTGCTCTTCTCTTTACTCCACCCCATGCTCTTCTGCATCGAATTCCTCGCGACTCCATTGCGCGGACAATGATGGCGGCATGTTGTTCCAAGGGGGACACGTGCAATTGTGCATGGATGGCGTCGAGTTGATGTGCGACGGTGAAATCTACAATTATCGCGAATTGTTGTTTGACATGGGGATATCATCCTTGTCCACGGGCAACGATTGCGAAGTCATCGTCCATCTCTACCGCCGGTATGGCATCGATCAAACCCTGGCAATGCTAGACGGCGTCTTTTCCCTGGTCTTGCACGATCGCGCCAAGCAACTGCTCTTCGTCGCGCGCGATCCACTGGGGGTGCGGCCACTGTACAGTCTGGTGTCACCCATCTTCGTGGGCTTTGCGTCGGAGTTGAAAATGTTGCACCCATTCCACCAACAATCGGGAGGCTTGACTGCGGTGCGCGCGTTCCCGCCGGGACACGTGGTGTCTCTGCGCAAAGGTGGTCATCTGGACACTCATCATTCGTCCGAAGATCACTTGTGGCGGAAAGTGTCGGAGCGCTGCTACTTCACGTTGGCGCAACCCACGATGGTGGTGCGCGACGTGTTTGCCGTCGGCGCAACCACGGTGCCCAACTACCTGCAAGACATTCGGGTGCTGTTGACCAGCGCCGTCCAAAAACGATGTGGTGGGACAGAACCGCGGAGAAGAAGCGAGGAGATGGAAGAACAAATTGAAGCACAATACCACGAACAATACCAAGAACACAAAGCCGACGTCGCCGACACGGAGGAAGACCATTTCCACACGAGGTCCTCCTCTTCATCATCCTCTTTTCGCAGTGTCTCCACGGTTGCGTGTCTGCTGTCTGGGGGACTGGATAGTAGTTTGGTTGCGGCATTGGCAGCGCAACAGCGCGCTCGTGGCAATGGCGTCGTTAATGGCGTCGTCAATGGAAGTCGTTCGTCCCCTCCCCCGCCTTTGCGCACCTTCTGCATTGGCCTGGAGGGAGGAGAATCCGAGGATGTTCGATGCGCGGAATTGGTGGCGGCGCACATCCAGAGTCAACATACCACCGTCTTGGTGACCGAAGCCGCGATGGTGGAAGCTATCCCCCGGGTGATTGCCGCGATTGAATCGTTCGACGTCACCACGGTGCGCGCCAGTTTGGGCCACTTCCTGTTGGCCGAACACATCGCGCAAAAGCATCCTGAAGTGCGTTCCGTGCTGACCGGCGACGGGGCCGACGAACTGTTTGGGGGGTACCTGTATTTCCACCGCTGTCGCGACAGCATTCAATTTGACCAAGAATGTCGTCGGCTGCTGCGGGAGATGCATCATTTCGACCTCCTCCGCGCCGACAAATGTTTGGCGGCCCACGGGCTGCAATTGCGCGCCCCATTCCTCGATCAGGTGTTGGTGCAAAGTGTGCTGTCGATGCCGGCGCGCGCCCGCAACTGGACTGCGTTCGCAACGGGCCGCATGGAAAAGCAGGTGCTGCGCCACAGTTTTGTGCATGCCAAGGACCACGACGACCAGCGCCCGTTGCTGCCCAATTCCATTCTTTTCCGCCGCAAAGAAGCCTTCAGCGATGGCGTCAGTGGAAAGACGCGATCGCTCTACATGGTGCTGCAAGAACACATTGCACGCCACTACGATCAACTACATCCGCGGGATGCACCACATTCTCCTTGCGTGGAGCTGGAGAAACGGTACTACCGCGAATGTTTTGACACCTTGTACACTCGTTGCGCCGCCGACATTGTCCCGCATCAGTGGATGCCACGGTTTGGCGCCGAACAGGAAACCTCGGATCCGAGTGCGCGCACCTTGGCGGTGTACCATTCGGAGGACACGATGGACGTCAGCTACGAATCACCCGTCTCTCCTCCGCGCATCCGGATTTGACCATCTATTTCAACACAAATCAGTTTTTTTTGTTTGCGTATATTCACGTGATGTATGTATGTGGTGTGTATAACTGAAAATAAATCATGTCGAACATGGTACACGCGTGTAACTTCATTAACTCAATTTACATAACTGCTATGAAAAGGTGGGAAAAGTTTTTTCTTGCGAATACTTTGCTTGTTACTGCAGTTGGTCCCTGTCGGCAGTTGGTCCCTGTCGGCTGTTGGTCCCCGTCGTCCGTGGTCAGGGTCGCGTTGACTGCGTTTGGCCAGTGGTTGTCTGCAACAATTTCATTCCACTCGCTTGGTCCATAATGCCGTCGTAAATCATCGCGAAACCACTCGCAATTGGAAATACTTTGCGGTATGGGGATCCAGTAGAACAATTCCCAATAGATCGCGACGTGCTGCGCAAGTGTGTGGTGAATGTTTTTCCGTGCAGCCCATCGAAAAAAGCGCTTTCGGTATTCTGCCAAGGTGTGTGGAAATGCGACACCATCTTTCTTGATTGCATTGGAGGTTGCATCGGCTGTGGCGGCCTTGGACTTCACTCGTTTTTTCTTTGCGTACATGTAAGCGTACATGTGAAAGAGAGCAAACGTCGAACGAAACGGAAGGAGGGAAAGAAAGAAAGAACAAAGGTGAGAAGGAAAGAAAAGAAACAAAGATAAGAAAGTGATGAATTGGTGGTTGCACAATTACCAGGAACGGGTGTTCACGGTGGCCATCGTCGCCATCTATGCTTTGCTCGGCTTGTCGTACGCCGGGGTGTTTCCCGCCGCGACCGAATTCTTGGCGACGATCGATTACTACCTGCGCATCTACGTGTGTCTCTTTCTCTTGTGGCGCTTCCGCCCCTTCCGCGACAAATATATCTTCACCGAATTGGACCGCAAGATTGCCTTCAGCGCCGGATTGCTGATACTCACCACGTCCGCACTCAATCGTTACGTGGAATCGATCAAGCAGGTGTTCGCACGGCCTTCGCAACCTTCGCAACCTTTGCAACCTTCGTAACTCATTTGCCAAAAAAACGGCCCTCCCCCCGTTTTTTCAGGGATCCGTGGCGGCGGCGACGCGTCGTGTGCGCGTACTGCTTCTGCGCAATGTTGAACGATGGTGTCTGCGAATGCGCGCGGTGACATGTTTGGTGGTTGTGGCGAAACAAACTGGATGAATGTGGGATCGGCGCGGTGGTCGTCGCACGCGCCGAGGAAAGGATCGACCGTCGCTGCCGCCGCCGCCGCCGCCGCCGCCAACTGGATCTTTTCCGGTGGATGGAGGAACATCTGCTGCTGTGTTGACATGTGCAACAGTGTCTTTCGTGGTGGCGGCATGTTGCGCAAAAAAGGTTTGCAAGTGGCTCACGAGGCGCTTGCCAACAATGACATCCACGTCGTACTCTTCGAGCGATTTGGGTTCGACCAAGTGCGCATATCGCTGCATGCGCAGCATCATTTGGTGTATCACTGCGGGGGACACCGTGAACGGTGTTCTCCTCCTTCCGTTGTTGCCGTTCTTGCTGTTGTGGTTCTGGTTGATGGACGGTGCGGAAAACGACTGCAACAATCGATCCCGTATGTCGTCCAGCGCCAAATCGTGTCGATAGGGTTTCACCCGGATGTAATAGATGTGTTCGTGCACCATTTGAGGATGCAGCGTGTCGTCAATGAAACAGATTTGCGCCGTTTCGGGGAGTCGGGTGCAGCGAATCAAGTCCTGGTGTGACTTGTGGTGCGACGTGCGCCCCAACTCCACGGTTTGTCCATTGACTTTGAACGCCGCAATGACTTGGTCAAACAAGGTCCCAGGAATGCGACGTTCGCTTCCTCTATCTCTCTCACCAAGTCCAACACCCACTCCCACTCCCACTCCCACTCCCACTCCTTCTTCTCCATCCGCTTCTTGGAAGGAAGAAGACAATTGCGCGTCGAAATAGCGCACAATGTGTTCTGCCCAACTCCGGGGACCATTGTTGTTCGTGTAAATCATGACCTTGCTGCACCGACGCAGGACTTTTTGTTGTTGGATGTAGTGCAAAATGGACATGATGTTCGGCCGCAAATACTCCGGAAACTGGTCCAGCAAAGCATCAAAGGCGGATTGTGTCGCCGCCTGTTCACCAACCACATCTATCCAAGCATCCCACACCACGCCAAACTGGGTGAAATAGCCCAGCGTCTCATCCAAATCAAACACAACGATGTTCATTACCGCGACACACACAAATCACAAAGAGACAAATCAACAAACAAACAAACAAACAAACAAACAAACAAAAAAACGAACAGAAACGCGTTTCTGTCCTATGGTGAACAAACGACAATGATACGAACAATCCAGAGAGGCTGGTTTGTCGGGGGCGGGGAGGGAAAGGTGGAAAGGGAAGCGGTACGGCGATTATTTTGTTCGGCAAAGCTATACATATCAGAAGAAAACAGTTTCGCGTTCCACCTGCAGCATTTTCTTGTATTTCTTTTGGCGCGACGTTTTTCGTTTTTGTGAACGAACCGCACACACCCCGAACTTCAGTTGAAGAAACGAAAACAAACAAACTGACACGATAGGTTGAATTTCCATTCAGTTGTTACACGACGATTACACACACAGACATACACCATTTCATACAAACTACAACTTACACAAAACTTGCACACGTAACTTACACACATGACATTGACACGTAAAGACCACGAAGCCATTTTGCGCTATTACCGTCTTCCCATCCCTAAAACAGCTTCGGTCGTACGCACCAAAGCAGAAGCGATTTTAGCCACCAAACTGTGTCACTGCATTTCCTCGGTTTCTTCCACACCCTCGTCTTCCACTCTTTCCAAACGCAGCCGCAGCCGCAGCCGCAGCAGTGGCCGCAGTCGAAGTCGCACCAAGGAGAACAACAGTCGCGCTGTCGCCATTTGCACCAACAACCTTTTCAACCGCAACGGCATCGTGCGCGGCGCTTTTCACTGCAAAAAACGGCCCCGCGTAACCATTTCCACCAAATTCACCTCCAAAATCTTTCAAAGACGTCGTGGCGATGGCATCACGCGTCGTCGGCGCTAACCACGGTAAGGCACGCAGCCTTTTGCACACCTTCTGTATCATCATCCGTAGTCTTGTTGTCGTGTTTCCGTTTTCGTTTTTGTTTTTGAGTGTTTGCAGTGGCAGTGGCAGTGGCAGTGGCAGTGGCGGTGGCAGTGGATGCTTCTTTCTCGGCCAGCATGCGCTCGATGTGTGCAATGTCGTCTTCCGTGATTTGCGCCGCGTGTTTGCATGGCGCAAAGGACTTACGATGCCACTGGGTGATACCGAATTGGCGAATGCCGTCCATGTGCACTTTTGCGCCGTACCCTTTGTTGCTCGCCAACCCGTAGCAATGATGCAAAAAGGGATGTTCGTGGCACAGGTCGCGCACGTATTGGTCCCGCGCAACCTTCGCAAGAATGGACGCCGCCGCGATGGAGGCAAACGTGCTGTCTCCTTTTTCGACGGTGGTGTGCGACAATTCGTGAAACTTGTGCAGCTTCGGATCAAAATACGTGAGTGTGTGAAATTGGTTTCCGTCGATCAGGAGGGAAAACTGACACTGCGGGTGCGGTGGCACAGTATCCCCTCCTTCACTCCCCTTTTCGCGGAATTGCCGGATGGTTTCCAAGATGCTGTCTTTCATCGACATCATCGTGGCTTTGAGAATGTTGACACGATCAATGACGTGCTCCTCTTTGTAATCCACCGCATAGGCCAGCGCGTGGGCACGAATGTATTCCGCCGCCTCCTCGATTTTGCGCTGCGAATGGAACAGTTTGCTGTCCTTCACTTTGCTCACGTCGAATCCCTGTTTAGGCAGGATGACCGCCGCAGTGTACACACGTCCAAACAACGGGCCGCGACCCACTTCGTCCACACCGATTTCCACCACCGTTGGATCGTCGTTCAGAAACGGACGCAACGGAATGCGCGAAGGGGAGGTTGCGCGACTCGACACCACGCTGGTGCACGCAGAAGCGGAAAGCACGTCGTTGTCCATGTGTTTTTTTTTGTTTGGAAATGATGATTTATGACCATAGATTGACACACGACCGATACTTGCTTTTTTTTTCAACAACCAAAGTACACACGGCCACTACATAGTTCTCCTGTTTCTCCACATACCCACCCAACTCCGTTCCTTTTTTTCCCTGTTTGTTTGTTCGTTTTTTTTCGTGAATTCACTCAAATTCGTGCGCCCATGAAACTTGGCGGATTGTTTCGCAACACTAAATCCTTCTGGATCTTTGTCGGGTTGTTGGCGGCATTGATCGTGGCATGTATGGGCTGCACGCTCACCTTGGAAGGTCTGCAGACGCAGCAAGGACAAGGACAAGGATTGACGCGCCCACCTTCGACTGGATCGACCGTAACATCACCTGTGTACAATCCGATGTTGCCCGCCGATTTGCAATCTGCGGCAGGGTCGAGCACCTCCCCGCCTCCACCCTACCCCACCGGTACCTCCGGCATCCCCAAGAGTCAAATTCCGCCGGGACAAGAAGATTTGTATGTCCTCAAGTCGTCCATCGCCGGATTGCAACAACAAGCGGCCTGCGGTGCAGCCTCCGCCGAAAGCAAGTGCCCGCCATGCCCCGCTTGCGCACGATGTCCCGAACCAGCCTTTGATTGCAAGAAAGTTCCCAACTACCGCGCTTTGAACAACGATTACCTACCCACCCCCGTCTTGAACGACTTTTCCACCTTCGGCATGTGAGAGTAACAAAGCGCATGCACCGGTTGGTTGGTTGTTGGTTATTCTCCTCCTTCGGCACTTCCCTCTCGTTGGCCGCGCTGTTTGATGCACTTGGCGTCCATTTGGAAGGTCGATTGTTTCACTTCTTGCGGCACGATGTTGATGATGCATTTGGATTTCTTGCCGTACAGTGGTTCGGTGCACCCTTTTTCTTTGCCTTTTTCTTTGCCTTTGCCTTTGCCTATGCCTATGCCTTTGCCTTTGTTTGTCATGGTTTGGCCGCGAATCGATGCGCGCCGGTGGACGGGGACGCGACGAAACGTGAACAGTTTGGGGCGCTCCTCGGTGCAACGCGATCGGAAATGTTCGTATCGCTCGCGCACATCGCAGTACGACAACCCCGATTTCTTTTTCAACATTTTGTTGACCAGTTCATGCAACTCGTAGATGTACCGCGAAAAGGCATCCCGGTTTCGCAAGTGACACATTTGCAGAGGCTTTTTGCGCAAATTGTTCGCCAGATTCATGCGACAATATTTGCACGGCAGTACATGTTGCAGCTGCAAAATGAAGTCGCGGTAATGGCGTTTGTCAGTCGCGGTGGGATGCACCGGGTAGTTGAAACTCATCGTGTGCAAATAGTGCCACATGGCTGGCCCCCATACCGTGGTCAGCATGCCATCCCCCGACAAATAATCTTTCCGAGTATACGTGCGCGAGTGCGGTTGTCGTTGAGTTTGCCGCCGTTGCTGCGGACGACGACGAGTGATTCTCCTGGTCATGACCAATAATATGGTTGCTTCCCTCTCTCTCTCTCTCTCTCTCTCGGTTTCTGTGGTCTTTCAACGTTAACGCACCTGTTTGAAGTGAACGTCGAAAAAAAAACACATTGTTCCCCGTCGTGTATCTGTGTCTTCAGGTCAGTCAGGACAACGCTCCGCGCAAACTGGCCACGGGCATGGACGTGTTGCGTGTGCTGGCGTCACACAAGTCACGCGTGGAACATGCAGAAAGGGCTGGAGGAGAAGAGGTGGAAGGCGGCACGGAAGGCGGCACGGAAGGCGGCATGGTCAATCGCATCACCTCGCGGTGAAAGGCGCGGTTATCGTGGAACCACTCGGGTCGCAGTTCGATCAACCTTCCTGAAAGCATGCGCACAAGCATCGCGACAAACAAAAACCAGATGACTGTGAAGAACAAGTGTGAAGAAGAAGAAGAAGAAGAAGTTGTCAGAAGCACTTCCAAAGAAGACGTGATGAGAATGAAGACAAGAAACAGAAGAAACAGAAGAAACGTGCTTCGTGAAAACAAACAATCGTTCTTTAAGTTGTTACAGAGTCGTGGTTGTCCGCAGCGGCAGCGGCAGCATTGTGATCATCTCAAGACGGTGGAAACAGGTCAAACACCGTGTGTCCATCTTGGGTGCGCAACTCGCACATCGGGTGTGCCACAATTAGGTCGAACGTTACACGCGTGTACCCTCTTCTCCACTCCCGTCTGTCGTCGTTTCTTCTTGTTCTTCCTCGTCTTCACCATTGGGCGTTGGTCGAATGCTGAAGATGTGATAAACGCCCACAGTGGACATGAACATGTCATTGTGCAGGTGCACGTGGCGCGTTTGCATGCGCACCTGATTGTTGAGCAACGCACTGTCTTCGCAGATCAAGCGCAATCGATAGGGGATGGATTGTGAGTGGGGGATGAGGATGGTTTGTGAGTGGGGGATGATGTGGTTGTGTCCAATGCCGCGCGTCGCGCGCGAGACGAGGTGTGGCCACGTTGGCACGGTCGTGAGGGAAGTAGTCATGGCTAAACATCGCGCGCCCGCGTGGCAATTGAATGCCAGCGCCGGGGCAAGAAAACTGGTGTCTTGGTTGAAACTGTGCGCCGACCAAAACATGTCGTTCACCTCCACACGTGGGTGCAATTTCCACGACGACAACGGTTGGTTGAATGCGTGCGCGTTGGCGAACATGGCGCACAGAGATTGCGCATTGTACACATTCCATCGATCAAGTGGCTGATTGAAGCGAACGCAGTGCTTGAACATGCTGTCGAAACATCGCACCTCACTCACATCCCACGTGTTCAGAGATTGATTGAACACACAGCACTCCTCGAACATCCTTCGCGCGTTGCGCAACGAGCGGGTGTTCCATTGATCGAGGGGTTGGTTAAATTGCGCACAGTTCCGAAACATGTTCGTTGAGATTTCGATCGACTTCACATTCCACCCATTCAATGGTTGGTTGAACAAGACGCAGCCCCCAAACATGCCTTCACAATCTCGGAAATTTGCCGTGTTCCACCGCTCGAGGGGCTGATTGAAAGTGCGACACTCTTGAAACATGATCGCGGCATCGCGCACTTGCCCCACGTCCCACCACTCAATGTTGCAATTGAATGGGCGAAAGGCAAACAGGTTTGTCGTATTGGTGACTTGCTGCGTTTGCCACTCCTCGATAGGTCCAAACAGGTATCGTATGCGAAGATTTGCTTCCACCGACACAGTTTCATCGTCCGCAAAATAACTTGTTATCGCCACGCGCAAGGATTTGTCGTTGAAAATAAGATGGTGAGCAAACAACCACACCATGTCGATCAGGTGTGCGCACACTCCGCGCCCACACAAAACTTGTGTCAACAAGCAATGGCGTTGGCGCACATGAGGATGCAACAGAGACAGCGCTGCGGCAGACATTTTTTCACGTGGAGGCTGATGGACTAGTGTGATCAACGTGACGCAAAAATGCAGCGCAAAAAAAAACAATGGTGAAAAAATATGAGTACATGCACGGTTTCTTTAAATGGTGCAACGACCTAACGTCAGAAGTTTGGCACAATGAAATGAGGTACATTAGAGGTGTTGTGCCGCGGCGGAGGTGGTCGTTTGGCGAGGCCGGACACTGATTACCGTGCGAGTTCCTCCGCCGATGATTGCGGGCAGGGAGAATTGTTGGAAGCCGTACACTTCCATCGTCGGAATGAGGTTGCCGTCGGGCATCAATCCGCTGAGGTAACACAACTTGCGCAAGGCATCCATCACTGATTCGTGTCGGTCGATCACAATATCTGTCCACGTTGGCACGATGGTGAGAGACTCCGCCAAAACGAGACAGTGTTCCCAAGAGCGGGACGTTTCGGTTGCCAGCACGGGGAGGAGGAATTGAGTGTCCTGGTTAAAGCTACTTGCGCGGAAAAACATTGATTGCACACACGCGTCTTTGGAAATTGTCCAGGACGACAACGGTTGATTGAATGCAAAGGCACACTCGAACATCATGCTCAAACTGCACACATTCGAGACATCCCACGAGTCCAGCGGCTGGTTGAACTTCCTGCAATTGCGAAACATTGCTTCCATGCATTCCACGCGTCGCACGTCCCACTGCTCGAGTGGTTGGTCGAAGACGCGGCAGCCGTCAAACATGTGCGATGCGAATTGCAACGAGGAGGTGTTCCAGCGATGCAAGGGTTGGTTAAACGTGCAGCAACCGCGGAACATTTCTTTCATGCATTCCACGCGTTGCACGTCCCACTCGTCAAGTGGTTGGTTGAAGGCAATGCAGCCGTCAAACATGTTCGATGCATCCTGCAATGAGGATGTGTTCCAGCGCTGCAAGGGTTGGTTGAAGTTCACACATCCAAAAAACATGTTTGACGCGTCTTCCACACAGCTCATGTCCCACCACTCCAAATTGACATTGATCAACATATTGTCGCAAAAGAGATAGGATGTGTCGGTCACCTGTTGCAACTCCCACTCTTCGATCGGCCCATGCAACTGTGTGCATTCCTCGGCAAAATGGTTCGCAAAACAGTTCGCCACTGCTTTGCGAATGGAGTCATTGTCGACGGGCATGTTGCGACCATACGACCAGACCATGTCCACTAAATGCGCACACACAATCTGTCCACGATTGCACAGAAACCACTCCAACAACAAACGACGCTGGCGCACATGAGGATGACGCAACGGTGTTGGTGTTGGTGTTGGTGTTGGTGTTGGTGTTGGTGTTGGCATTGGCACGTCCGACGCAGTGTTTTCCATTTCTGGTTGTGGACGATCCCGTGTCATGGTGTGGAATAAGAAAATGGTGTGTTGCATCATTATTTATTCAATGGACAAACAATGTTTCCGTCACAGTCACAGGAATTGTTACGCACCAAGTTGCATTTGATGCACGCCATTCACAGGTTTGACAAGCATTTGTTCCAGGACGATGTTTGGGCGGTGCGCAAGTTTTGCAATGGGTTGCCGTGGGTGATTGAGTCCATGGAACATCACGTGATGAAGTATGGCGGATTTCCGGATAAGAATGCTGTGGCCGATGCAACCGTCGCGCAAGCGCACATATGCGACACTCCCGCCGCGCGTGCTAATAGGGACTTGGCGATCGCGTTGCATTCCCACTATGCGAACCTGCACGCGGCGTGCTTCTCCGGCTGGAACACACACAACAGCGTGAAGTGCCGTGAACACCAAACCGATTGGTACTCTGCCATCAATGGGTGTTCCGACGATTACTTGCTGCGCGACCTGTTGAAATTGTTTTCGCTTCCGCACTAACCTCCATCGTTACACGCGTGTACCAAGATGTGAAGAGTCTGCGCGAAGATGGTAAGTTTGTTTTTTTTCCGTGCGTTCTTTTGTTTTCGAAGTTCGATGGATTGTAACGTAATTAACCGAAACGCAAATCAACCCGTTTTTTTGTTTTGCTTGCTTTCATTTTCGTTGTTTACACTGTTTACATTGTTCACATTGTTACACGCGTGTACCGACACATACAAACATACAAAACTTGTCAATGTGCTGCTCGACAATGCGGAAGCCGGCATCGTGGAGCAGCGGAATGAGTTTGTCCGCTTCTTTGCCTTCGTGGATGTATTCGCCTTCGGTCCAGCGTTTGGTGGAGTCGATCACATAGAGGGTGCCGTGGGTCTCCAAGACGCGATGCGCCTCTTTCAGGTAGTCCTTGCAGTTGGAGCCCCAGAGGGCGAAGGAGAGGATGCAGATGTCGACGGAATGGTCGGCCAGCGGCAAGTGCGCGATGTCGCATTCGGTCACCCACCGCGGATCGAAGGCGACGTGGTCGTAGTTCAGGAAGGTGAAGCGGGGATCGTTCTTGGCCTCTTGGAAATGCCGCGCAATCTTGGCGAGGCCGCAGCCCATGTCCACGACCGTCTTCACATCTCCCGGTTTCGTCCGCAGCTTGTCCAGTTCCTGGATGATGCGGTAATGCGTCTGGTCTTCCAGCCGGAACTGTTGCAAGTTTTCTTCGCGCACCCGATGGTACTCGTCGAACTCGGCGCGGTTGCGGCGGAAATGGTCGCCGAGAGTGTCGGAGCGCATGGTCAAGTAGCGGCGGTGGAAGTCGGTGAGCTGCGACTTGGTGCGCTGGCGTTTGGCTTGCGGGGTTTCTGGGGGTTCGTCTTCGTTGTGGTTGTCGTTGGTGGACTGATCTGTTGCTTTTCGCTTGTCCAATTTTTGACGTTGGAGAGTGGCGGATTTGGCAGTAGAATTGGATGTTGGCCTGATCCTGGAAGACGGACTGGCAAAGAGCGCGGGGAATTGCTCGGTGAACACTTGCCATTGGTTGCGTTTGTCAGGATCTGCCATCGCCTCTTTGTTTTGTTTGAAGTTGACTTTTTGTTTGTTGATCCATTTTCCCCACTTTTTTTCCACTGGGTCCTTGGCTTTGGAATTGGGCAATTTGCCGCGTTGAACGACGAATGTGCGCACATTTTCAAAGGTTTGACACCATCGATCATCGAAATCAGCAAACAGGACAGGATGTGTTTCCACAAATGCTTGCCACTGGTTGCGTTTGTCGGGGTCTGCCATCGATTGTTTTTTTTTGCGTTTTTGCACGGTGATCCACCCTACCAACTTCTTTTCCACCGGGTCTTTGGAGCATTGGGAAGGCAATTTGCCGTGTTGAACGACAAATCTGTGCACTTCAGCCAAGGTTTGGTGCCATCGTTCATCGAGGTCCAACAACGCGGGAAATTCCTCGATGAATGCTTGCCACTGGTCGCGTTTGTCGGGGTCCACCATTGCTTGTTTATTTTGTTTGAAGTTGCGTTTCTGCACGGTGATCCACCGTGCCCACTTCTTTTCCGCCGGGTCTTTGGCGTGTTGGGAAGGCAAATTGCCATGCTGAATGACAAAAGTGCGCACATCTGCGAGATATTGTGTCCATCGATCATCGAAATCGGCAAACAGTGCGGGATATTCTTCGGTGAATGCTTGCCATTGGTCGTGTTTGTCGGGATCGGACATCGCATCTTTGTTTTGTTTGAAGTTGCCTTTTTGAGTGTCGATCCACCGTGCCCACTTCTTTTCCACCGGGTCTTTGGCGTGTCGGAAAGGCAATTTGCCATACTGAACCACAAAAGTGCGCACATCTGCAAGAGATTGGGTCCATCGTGCATCGAAGTTGGCAAACAATGTGGGATATTTTTTCATGAATGCTTGCCACAGGCTGCGTTTGTCAGGATCGGACATCGCCTCTTTGTTTTGTTTGAAGTTGACGTTTTGGTTGACGATCCATTTTCCCCACTTCTTTTTCACCGGGTCTTTGGAGAATTGGGAAGGCAATTTGCCATGCTGAACGACGAATGCGCGCACATTTTCGAAGGTTTGACGCCATCGATCATCGAAATTGGCAAACAAGTTAGGATATTTTTCCATGAATGCTTGCCATAGGCTGCATTTGTCGGGATCGGCCATCGCTCCTTTGTTTCGTTTGAAATTAATTTTTTGGTCGGAAACCCAATGTCCCAACTTCTTTTCCGTGTCGTCTTTTGAATGTCGTGAAGGCAATTTGCCATTCTTCTCAACAAAAGCAACCACACCATCGTGCTTCTGCTGCCAGGTATCAACCACTTCGCAATCAATCACGGCACTGCGCAACTTGTTCACCAACTGTCCTTCGATTTTCCACAGCACTTGCACGTCGGGGTGATTGTGTGACACCACGTGCAATCGTTTACCTCGTGTAGCAGGAGCACGCAACTGTTTTCCAACACCGCTTTCCACCTTTTTTCGATTCTTCTTTCCTGATATCTCATCCAGAGGAACCACCTGTTGATACACCACTTCTTTCTCCTCATCTCCATCCGCTGAACAGCTCTCGTCATCGGTTCCATCCCCATCGTTGTCCTCTGACGGAGTTGAAGAATGCAGTTGCCGCTTCGGAATCGTTTTCAGCAATCGAATAGTTCGCTTTTCCGGAACGGATTCCACTTCCACTTCCTCATCATCATCTTCCCCTTCTGTATCGTCTTGTTCTTTCTCCTCCTCACTTGCAGAAGAAGCAGAAGAAGACGATGCTTCCGATCCCGTCGAAAAGTTGTATCGCTCCACTGGGTTCTCCAACGAGTTGGTATGCACCTCCACGCACAAGTTGTGATTCTCTGCCACTCGCTGCAACCACTCCTCTTCCGTCTCGTCTTCTTCCATCTCATCAAACTCGTCCAGTTCTCCCTCCAGCATGTCGTCGAGGGTTTCAAACAATCCGCCCTCCCCGACCGTCTCCAACACTTGGTAGCCCTGTGTGCGCAAGTTCTCTTGTAGTTCGCGCGGCGCATACGATCGCGGATAGTAGAGGCAAATCTCGTACAAATCCTCGTCTTCCTGGCGCAGTGCGCTGAGCACATTCAGGATGCCATTGAAATTGCCGGTCTCGCCCATATCCTCGCGCAACACTGTGTCGCATTTCTCCCGATCGCCACCGCACGCCTCATACTTTGCCCGATCCACCCAGCACGGCAACAACACCGTCGATGGCGGCGTGTCTTCGCCCTCCACGCGGCGCACAATCCGGCCGATGTTCTGGATGATCTTCACGTACGACGATTTCGGGTCGGCAAAGACACACATGTTCGCGCGTTTCGTGTCGATGCCTTCCCCGATCGTCTCGCAGGACGCCAGGATGAAGATCTGGTCGTCCGGCGTCCGGTCGAAATGCCGCAACCATTCCACCCGCGTCGGGATGGACATCGTCGCGTCCAAGCCCTTCATGATGATCTCCTGCTGGTAGTGGCCCCGCAGGTGCGGGAATTCGGTCTCCACTACGTGATGGAAGGCCGCGGTGAAGGCCTCTCGGTTGACGAATTGGTGCACGGACTTGTTGCGGTCGCCGTGCACGTCGGCATGGAAGGTGAGCACGCGGTTGTTGCCCGTCGTCAGCACGGCGCGCGCGATGGCTTCGTAGATGCAGCGGTTGTCGTTCTCCATGAACAAGTCCAGGCGAATCTCAAACGGTTTGACGAAGCCGTCGGCCAAGGCTTGCAGATAGGTGTACTCGAAGGCCAGCACGCCGCACTGGTTCTTGTCCGGGTCGCCGTGCCGGTCGTACATGACCACGCCGTTGGCATTCTTGGGCGTGGCGGTGAAGAACACTTGGCGGCGACAGCGCGTCTCCGTCCTGCACGGCGGTCGGAAAATCAAGGTTTGGGATACGGCGCCCACCGCATGGTGCGCCTCGTCGTAGACACACACATCGATGTACCGATCTTCTTCCTCGAACACAGTCAACAAAGTGTTGTAACTCTGGTAGGTCACACACACGATTTTCTGCGACACCACATCCGCCACGTCCTCTTTGTCCTGGTTGCGCAAGAACTGGCGGATGTCTTCCGGGTTGGTGGTAGAGTCCGAGTGGAGGTCGGAAGAGACGCGCAAGACGGAGGTGGCCGCGACGTCAAACAGGTAGTCACTGCAGAATTGGTCCACGAGATGCAACGTCGGAAACACGTACACCACCAACGGCTGATTGCGCAACACGGTCGCCTGCCGCATCAACAGGGACTTGCCAGTGCCGCAAAACATTTTCACCAGTGCGCGCTGCGTCACGTCGGCACTTGCGGTATCCGTCGCGGCGGCGACAAACACATTCATCAATGCTTCGTCCGCCGCCTGTTGGTAGTAGCGGTACGGACGATGTTCGCGCCTGCTGGCCGTGGCAACTCCACCCAAAGACATCCCAAAATGCAATTGTTCCCGAAAATCCGAAAAACCGAAACTTCGAAAATGGTTCTGAACCAATTCGAAAAAAAGAAAAATTATGTGATGGAGAGATGAGCTGCGCATGACGGCATGTGCGGGGGGGGGGGCAACTGAACTGCGCGGGTGTTAGAAACGTTCGACGGTAACAAAAGCTGGCGAAAGTTCCATTTTTTTTCAACAATGTGCATTTCATTTTTTTTCGCAATCGCGACATTCTTCTTGCTGAATGACACATCCAAATGTCGCGCAACGTCGGCGCATGTTGGCGCAGTGGTGTCACACGCACCCCTTGCACATTTCGCCGCAACTGCATCAGATGATCGACGAGTTTGCGCGCTGGACACCCATACCAAACCAATCTGTTCACGCGATTTTGCGGCGCATGCAAGATGGCACATTGCTTGATGCTGACGAACAAGCAATGTACGGTCCAATTGTCGAGTGGGACACGTCTCGGGTGACATCGATGGCGAAGTTGTTTTGCCACCGCAACGTGCCGGACATCAAGCATTGGAACACCTCCGCCGTGCTCCACATGGACGGTTTGTTTGCAGGATGTCGCGCGTTCAATGTGGACATCAGTTCGTGGGACACTTCTGCGGTGGTGTCCATGGACGAAATGTTCATGGATTGCGAACACTTTAACCAACCCATCGACCGATGGAATGTGTCGCGCGTGAAAACGATGTCTGCCATGTTTTTCGCTTGCAGAAATTTCAACCAGCCTGTCGGTCAATGGGATGTATCCCGTGTTGTCGACATGCGTTTCATGTTCAATCAGTGCAGTATGTTCAACCAGCCACTGCAACTGTGGAATATTGCTGACCGAAAATCCATCGTTGGCATGTTGCGCTTGTGCAAAAACTTCAACCAACCCTTGGTCACGGACTCACTCCCATCATCGGTTTACAACGGATTTCCAATTCTTGTTTATGGATCGTCCAAGAAGGACGATCCATAATCGATAGTGAAACCATTTTTTATCGTATTTGAGGACCATGACACACCCAAATGTGATACGACGCACCCAATTGTTGGCGCGGTGGTGCCACACCCATCCCTTGCACATTTCGCCGCAACTGCATCAAATGATTGACGAGTTCGCACGATGGACACCTGTCACAAATGGTGTCATTCGCACGTTGGTGAAGCACGCCGCATGTCTTCGAACCATCAGGTTACCACAACCCGATGCGTGTCTTCCAGTGCACATACAAAACGCTCGCTGCGCACTCTGGGAATACGGTCCAATCCAAGAGTGGGACACTTCTCGAGTGACCTCGATGTCGCAATTGTTCACGTGCAACATGTTGTTCGAATACAACCTAAACAGAAAGAACCACTGTTGTGTGAATTGTCCCAATGAGTTGTTGCGCGACAATATCTACATTGGTCATTGGGACACATCTGCGGTGACCGACATGGGCTTTATGTTTTCCGGATCCGAGTGTTTCAATGTGGACATCAGTCGATGGAACACTTCCTCCGTGATAACCATGCAGTACATGTTTTACTGTTGCAAGTCATTCAACCAACCCATCGGAAACTGGGATGTGTCTCGTGTCAAGGACATGAAATACATGTTTTTTGGTTGCACGCGCTTCAACCAGCCGTTGCAATCGTGGAATGTGTCCAACGTGAAACGCATGGAAAATATGTTTGGCGATTGCACTCGGTTCAACCAGCCCTTGGCCGCCTGGGATGTGAGCCAAGTGCGAAGCATGAGGCGAATGTTTGAAGGTTGCACGCATTTTCGACAATCCGTGGACCGCTGGGCAATCAACGAGATGATTGTTGACGTTCACAACATGTTTTGGTGTTGCACCGACGTTGCTGCATATCGTCCTTCTTGGATTCATAATCGATAGTGAAACTATTTTGTTATTGTCGCCGAGGACCATGACACATCCAACCGTGATGGAACGCACCCAATTGTTGGCGTGGTGGTGCCACACCCATCCCTTGCACATTTCGCCACAGCTGCATCAAATGATTGACGAGTTTGCGCGATGGACGCCCGTCACCAACGATGCCATTCACACGTTGGTGGAGCACGTCGCATTTCTCCACAGTAACTACTTGCAACTCGAGTCTAACAAGGTGCGTATACCAAACACCCGCCGCACACTCTGGCAATACGGTCCAATCGAAGAATGGGATACAACTCAGGTGACCTCGATGGCGAAGTTGTTTGCGTTCAGTCTTGGCCACAGTTGCTGCAGAGTTGAGTTGTTTCGCGACAACAACATCCACCTTGGTCATTGGGACACATCTGCAGTGACCGACATGAGCTACATGTTTTGCAATTCGAAGTATTTCAATGCGGACATCAGTCGATGGAATACGTCCGCGGTTGTCAATATGAGAGGGATGTTCGGCGGTTGCGACAGCTTCAACCAACCTATTGGGAACTGGGATGTTTCTCACGTGAAGTGCATGCATTACATGTTCTGGGATTGTACACACTTCGACAATCCATTGCAATCGTGGAATGTGTCAAATGTGGAAACCATGCGCAGCATGTTTCGTCTGTGCCGTCGGTTTAATCAACCTTTGGCAGAGTGGGACGTGCGCCATGTGCGAGACATGCAAAACATGTTCGACGGATGCAATCACTTTGACCAATGCGTGGACCGATGGTCGATCGATGCGACGGTGGTCAACACCTGCAACATGTTTTGGGGCTCTCCCACCATTGTACGAGATCGTCCCTCCTGGATTCGCAAATGAACTTCACCACGTGATCGTTTTTTTTGCAACCAAGATTTTGTCGGTGTGTTGATTGTGACATATTTTGCCGTTGGTGGTTTGCAACCACACGAATTTTTACCGCACACCTTCGTACTTTTTCGCACGTTCACTTCCTCACACTCCCTCCTCCTCACACTCCCTCCTCCTCCCCCCCCCATTCACGCACTCCTCGTTTTGGTTGATGCACACACTCTTCGCATCATTTTATATTGCAACTGACACACCGAAAAACACACACACATACACAAGCGCAGCAGTATTAGACACGACGAGATGACACATCCCAATGTGACTGGACGTTTGCGATTGTTGGCGCGGTGGTGCCACACCCATCCCTTGCACATTTCGCCGCAACTGCACCTGTTGATTGCCGAGTTTGTGCGGTGGACTCCCTTGACCAAAGATACCATTTACATAATTGTTCAAATATCTCTTCCACATTCAAACAAGAATGTTGCACGGTATGGCCCCATGGAAGAGTGGGACACTTCCGCGGTCACAGATATGAGTGAGTTGTTTACTTGTGACATTGTTTGTGCGGACATTGGTCACTGGGATACTTCATCCGTCACTGACATGAGCGGCATGTTTAGGTTCTGTGAATCGTTCAATGTTGACATTGGACGATGGGACACGTCCGCCGTGAAAAACATGAGAGGAATGTTCAATGGGTGCAACAAGTTCAACGTGGACATAAGTCGGTGGAACACGTCCGCCGTGGAAAACATGGGCTTCATGTTTTGCGATTGCGGTGAGTTTAACCAATCTATCGAATCGTGGAACGTGGCCAACGTGCGAAATATGGAATACATGTTTTACTCGTGTCATGCTTTCAATCAACCCTTGGCCGCATGGGACGTGCGGCGTGTGTTAACAATGAGAGAAATGTTCAATGGGTGCAATCAGTTTCAACGTCACAAATTGGTAGACCAATGGCAAGTTGACGAACATGTTGTTGACCCATCTTGGAGTAAACGATCTTGACTGCACATTTTTTATTCTCGTTCACTGCACCAACGAAAATGCATTTGGTGGATCAAGATGACGCATCCCAACGTGACTGGACGTTTGCGATTGTTGGCGCAGTGGTGCTGCACGCATCCGTTGCGCATCGCACCGCAACTGCACATGTCGATTGCCGAGTTTGTGCGGTGGACTCCCTTGACCAACGATGCCATTCGTGCATTGTTGTGCAAACCTCTGGATATCAACGATGTGCAGTACGGTCCCATTGACGAGTGGGACACTTCGCAGGTAACGTCCATGGAACGATTGTTTTACTGCGCGAATCCCTCTCATGTCGGGATCAACATTGAGCATTGGGACACATCTTCTGTCACAAGTATGAAAACCATGTTTTTCGGATATCCGCTGTTCAACTGCGACATCAGTCGATGGAACACTTCTTCCGTTGTGGACATGGGCGCCATGTTTGTTCACTGTGATCACTTCAATGTGGACATCAGTCGGTGGAACACTTCTGCAGTTATCGACATGTCCAACATGTTTGCGAACTGCGAGCGGTTCAATCAGCCGATTGGGCAGTGGGATGTGTCCAACGTGCGCAGGATGTGTCAAATCTTTTTCATGTGCAGCAGTTTCAATCAGCCACTGCAAGAGTGGAATGTGTCCAACGTGCGAAACATGGAAGGAATATTTCGCGCGTGCAGTGTGTTCAATCAGCCTTTGCAAGGGTGGAATGTGTCAAACGTGCTTTCGACGAGGCACATGTTCTTTGATTGCAACAAATTCAATCAACCCTTGGACATGTGGGACGTGTCCAACGTGCGAAACATGGAAGGAATGTTTTGCGCGTGCTCTCGTTTTAACCAACCACTGCAAGGGTGGAATGTTTCTAACACGCGCACGATGGCGCACATGTTCTCCGAGTGTCGCCAATTCAATCAACCGTTGGACATGTGGGACGTGCGCCAAGGGTGCCTCACCAGGGAAATGTTTGCGCGCTGTCACCATTTTCGACAATCCTTGACACGATGGGGCATTGACGACAGCACGGTGCAACGTTGGCGCGAAGAGAGCGGTGGGGCATTGTATGTGCATTATTTTTGGTTCATGTAGGGTGTGAATGTTTGCGTGTGTGATGTTCGTGTGCGTGTGATGTTCGTGTGTGTGATGTTCGTGTGTAATTGGTAAAAAAAAGGTGAAATGACGACAATGTTTGTCTGGGTTTCTCGTTTTCTTTTTTTTACATATTCAGTCAGATCGCGCGTGCGATCATTTCTCGACAGACAACCATTTCATTTGTTTATTCTTGTTCACTGCACCAAAACACATGACACATCCCAACGTGACTGGTCGCATGCGATTGTTGGCGTGGTGGTGCCATGCGCATCCATTGCACATTTCGCCACAACTGCAGAAGTTGATCGAAGAGTTCGTGCGATGGATGCCCGTGCCCACCGACGTGATTTTGCAATTGGTGCACAAAATCGGGTTGCTTGAAAGCATCCGGTCGCAACTGTCGCTGGTGTCGCTGCTGTCTGTACCTGAACATGTGGAAACCCAGACAGAGTATGTCCGTTGCAGACTGTGTTTGCACGGTCCGATGGAAGAGTGGGACACGTCTCATGTGACGTCTATGGCGCAATTGTTCTACCACAGCCCCATTTTTCATGCCGGAGTCGACGTTGGATATTGGGACACATCATCCGTCACGAACATGAAAAGTATGTTTCAAGGATGTGCACAGTGTAACTGCGACATCAGTCGATGGAACACTTCTTCCGTCAAAAACATGAGCGAAATGTTTGTTCACTGCGTGGACTTCAACGTGGACATCAGTCGGTGGAATACTTCCGCGGTCATCGACATGTCCAATATGTTTGCGAATTGCAGGCGGTTCAATCAGCCCATTGGGCGATGGGATGTGTCCAACGTGCGCAATATGGATCACATGTTCTTTTTGTGCAACAGTTTCAATCAGTCGCTGCAAGGCTGGAATGTGTCCAATGTGCGCGACATGGACGGAATGTTTCGCGCGTGCAGTGTGTTCAACCAGCCACTGCAAGGCTGGAATGTGTCCAATGTGTACTCGATGTCGAACATGTTCCGCGAATGTCGCCAATTCAATCAACCTTTGGACAGATGGGATGTGTCCAACGTGCGCAACATGGACAGAATGTTTTGCGCGTGCCAAAAATTCAACGAGCCACTGCAAGGGTGGAATGTTTCCAACACGCGCTCGATGATAGAAATGTTCTTCGCATGTGACCAATTCAATCAACCCTTGGACACGTGGGACATGAGCCAAGACTGCCTCGCTACGGACATGTTTGTAGGTTGCCGCAATTATTTTCAATCGTTGACACGATGGGGCATCGACGATAGCACGGTGCAACGTTGGCGCAAAATGCAGATTGCGTAAGTTGGTGTGTTGGTGTGTTCATTTGTAGATAGACAGGGTGTGTATGTTCGCATGTAATTGGTGAAAGAACGGACACGTCTAGTCAGATCACACGTGTTGTGCTCTGGTTGCATTTATCATCATAAAACAAACAATTTGCAAGGGAACTTTGCCAGCTTTCCAGCGGCTTTTGGTTTCCTCTTTTGTCGGAGGGCCGTTTTTTGGTGTTTGCGACATTTATATGGCACCGAGGTATTTCGGGTTGCGACAAACCAAGTGCAGCGCGTTGTGCGTGGCGTGGTTGCGCCGTCATCCGACGAGGATGAGCGACATGTTGGTGCGCCAGGTTTGCGAGGGATTGTTGTATCGCGCAGTGACCGACGACACCATCGTCGCCTTGGTGGGCATTTACCGGTGGTTTGACATTGACCTGCCGTCCGAGGAGGAAGAAGAGGAGAGCACACGTCGTTGTTGCGAGGACAGTGAGATGTTGCTGCGGGCAAAATACGAAGAGCACGCACATAATCCCCACATGGTGACCTTGGCGCCGTGGTTGTCGGAGCGCCACATCGAAACAATGCACAAGGACCATCGTGCCCTCGCACCAACTATTCGCACTGCTATAGTGTTGGCGCGACGGTTTCCGTGGTTGACCGCTTATTTGTGTGTGGACAAGTGCATCCACTTCCCGGTGGATTTGGAAGAGGCGGAGTGTCCGATGTACGACGACGGTCAGTTGGGATGGTCACTGCGAGGAATCGACATCGTTGCACTCTACGCGACCTTTGGACCGATGTGTGACTGGGATACAAGTAAGGTGACGAGTATGCGGTATTTGTTTGCAACGCTGATTCACGCAAATCGGTGGACGACGTCTGTTCCTGCTGCCGAGTGGACAACGTCGTGCTCGCCTTTGAAAATCGATTTGTCGCGATGGGATGTGTCCAACGTGTTGACGATGGAGGGCATGTTTTCCGGATACAACAACGTGTGTTTTGCGCTGGGAGCGTGGAATGTCGGCCGCGTGACCAATTTTGGGCAGATGTTCGCAGGTTCTTTCGAGTTCAATCATCCGTTGGCGCAGTGGGACACGTCTTCCGCCGTTTCGATGCAGTGCATGTTTTGGTCGTGCGCCGAGTTCAACCAACCCATTTCCCAGTGGAATGTGTCCAAGGTCACCGATTTTGAGGGGATGTTTGAAGGCTGCTTGTCGTTTAACCAACCATTGGATGCGTGGGACACGTCTTCGGCCCAAAACATGAGTCGCCTGTTCATGAACACCTGCTTCAACCAGCCCTTGAATCGATGGAATGTGTCCAATTGTTTGCACACGCACCACATGTTTTTCGAAAACACGGACTTCAACCAACCGTTGGATCGATGGGACGTGACCAAGGTAAGGAATGCGTCTTTCGTGTTTTGGCGCTGCATTCAATTCAACCAGGATCTGACTGCGTGGAATTTGCCGTCTGTCGTGGATATTGATTTCGCAGTGAAAACCATGCACCCGGAAACAATGATGCGCAATCGGCGCCACTTCGAAAGATGGTTCAACTTGCGATAGATTTCTTCCTTTCCAGCGACATGACAATTGTTCGTGTTCGTATTCGTGTTCGTGTAACCATTAATCATCATTTGCACTGACTTACTCGCGCAACCTTCTTCTTCCGCTTTCATTTCTTGTTTTCTTACACCAAATGCTCTTCACTTCCCCATTTGCTGACATCCGTTTGTGAAGTGGGTACACGCGTGTACCATTCCTTGTCGCGCGAGGATCGGAGAAAAAAAACGCTGCGGTGCGTCGCGCAGCATGGAACAATTGTCGCGCGAAACCAGTAGAATGGACGGACGAACCGGACGGACGATTCTACTGGTTGGCGCCCGTTCTTTGTCGCTGTTTTTCGGCTGTGGAATGTCGATGTTGTTGTTGCCGCCACAACTGGAACCTTCGCCACCTTCAACCAAAGTAAGTGGATGGATAATCATCTGCGGCCAGTGGTTTGCGGCTTGTTTGTGGTACCTGCTGCGGTGCGCGCAATGGCTATTGGCGCGATGGTGGGTGCGCGTGTACCTTTGCTTGTGGATGTGGCGCCAGTACCAGGAGGGACAATGGCTGATCGTGCTGCTTGCCGACCACGGCTACGCGTGGATCGTGTGGATCGAACGACCCATTCGCGTGCGAGAGATGCTGTCCGACGTGGGGGACAGCATCCGTCAAGGAATTCAATGGATGGTGGAAACCACCGTGCAAATCGTCGCCATGGATGCGGCGCTTCACCAATGGATCATTCGCACACAACAACAGCAACAGCAACAGCAACCTCCCTCGTCAACTTCGTCGCCACTAATGTCGCAATCTGTTACCGACGCCGCGGAAATGACGTGGACACACGTGCGCCGAGAACTGGAACATCAAACCTGGATGCTGGGCACGGAAACCTTGGTGCCGTGGGCCGTGCGCGAACTGGGTGGCTGGTTGATAGCCGCCACCGCAACTGCAACTACCGCTGCCGCGACTGCTGCGGCTACCGCATCATTGACAAATGGGTGATGGGTGATGCTGCAATGTGTGAATGTGAATGGGATAGGGCGGAGAGCGACTTACCTCTACAATCCGCCGGGGAACCCGACGAGATTGAATCCGATGCCGAGACCGGCGCCGTTGCGCGCAGAAGAACCGATGCTTGGAATGTAAGTGTCCAAGATGCTGAAGGTGGCGGCAGCGGTCAACGCGATAAGGAAAATTTCTTGCATGTTCAAGGATCGATTGGGGATTGCATAGGCAGCGACGGCCACCATGAAACCTTCGACGAGGTACTTGACGATGCGCTTGATGATTTCTCCGATGTCAATAATGCCGTTCATGATTGCTTGATTGGATGGTTGGTTGGTTTGTAAAAGGATTGGAGGAACAAGTACGACAACTGTGTGAACAAAAGAAGAAGTGGCAATGTTACCGGTGCAAGGGATGATGGATATAGTTCCGTCGAGAAAAAAAAAGGAAAACTGCTCGAGCTGGCGGGGTGCATCTCCCTGACCAGACCAAATCAAATCAAATCAAATCAAATCAAATTAACTTAAAGCGATGCGGCAACCAATACACTAACCCCTCCCTTCTTGTTTCATCTTTTCCCCCTGTGTATTGATTGGTTCCATCGCGTCGCTAAATCGAATCAAAAAAAACACCGAATCGAATCATGCAATCGCAAAACACCGCCACACGTGACGTGAACGATTTTATGCGTGGTGTTGCCAACGCCGCCGCCGAGCCACACCGTTCGGGTCCCCCAGCAGGCATGACTCGGCAATTGAATCCGGATGGCACCCCCAATCCGCGCTACGTGGATTTGTTGGACCGCGACCCTCCCATCGCCGGACAAGAATACGTGTGCATGTCGTTTTGTTCGCCAGAGGAGATTCTGCGCAAGAAGGACATCTTCTACTTCGAACAATTCCTAAAGTACTGGGACTTTGAGAAGTCCATGCAACGTTTCCACGATTTCCTCAAGTTCATCTCCTTCAAGTACAACATCGACTTTGCACCACTCGACGATGCCTACGCCGAGTTCGTAACCGCCGAACGCGCCACCTTGGTCGAATCTACTTTGCGCGATGACTACGAGACCTTTCTAGACAACCACGAGGAAGAGTTGGAGAAAGAGTTCTCGCGCCAAAACGAATTCTGTACCAGCGTGCGCGGCATCAAATTCCGCGGCGCCTTCCCCACCCAAGAGGAAGCCGAAATGCGCTGTGGCGTTTTGCGCGAGATTGACCCCAACCACGATGTCTACGTGGGCCACGGCGGTGTCTGGATGCCCTTCCATCCAAAGTATTACCGCACCGGCCGCACCGAATACATGGAGGAGGAACTCAACCAACTCATGCACGAGAAGGAAGCCAACAACCGCAAGGCCAAGGTGGCCTTCGAACAGCGCGTCAAGGAAGCCAAACAACAGGCCATCGAAGACAACATCCGCAACGCCGAAAAGACCGGCAACGTGCTCACCCAAACCATCAACGAAGAGGGCAAGTTGGTTGGAGTCAACACCCAGATATACGACACCTTCGTCGGCGACAACGATGGCAAGCCAATGACCCAAGAAGCATTGCGCGATCTGTTGTTCGAAGGAGACAACGTGGTCACCGGGAAATCCGACAACGGACAAAGTCAACTGCGCAGTGGACCCTTTTCCACCTCCGTTGCCACCCACGATGCATTCACCGCCGCTGCTACCCAGGATGAATCTGTTACTTCGACCGCAACCGCAACCGCTGGCGAAACCGCCAGCTCAGCCTCCGACGACGACAGTGTCTTGGTACAACGCTGCGATGAATAGACAGTGGTGCCACCACAGTCACTCACGCACACCACATCATCGATGGATGGTTTGTTTTTTTTTAATTTCTCTGTAACAGTGTAATCCGCATCGACTTTCTCCGCGCATTCCCGTTTGTTTTTCGTTTGTTGTCGCGTTCCATTTGCTTCTTATTACTTCGTATTGATTCTTCGTGCTTCTCATTCACTTCGTGGTTTGTTTTACAGCAAAAGAAATCATGGACATTGCTCTGTTTGGGTTGAAATTGCGCATGGAATGGCTTCTTTTAGCCGGCATCTTGTACATCATTATCGCCATGCATCTGCTAGGCAGTTGTTGTCACGTGCGCGGTGGTTGGGGCAAATCGTGCGGATGCAGTGGCCGCGGCGCCAAGGGAGGAGGAGGAAAGGCGGGATTTGGCAATTTCGTGCAAGCCGCGAATGCCGCCACGGACGCTGGAAGTGTTGTTGCAGGAGGTGGTGAAGGAGGAAAGGAAGGGTTTGCGAATTTCTTTGGATTGGGCGGCAAAGGCAAGGGAGCACGCAACAAAGACGACGAAGGTCGTGCCGTCGCAGTAGACGGAAGTGTCAATCCGTCAGATTCGCCCTCCGTGTTTTTGGACAACACCACATTCAAGCCGGAATGTTGTCCCAGTGTTTACTCCAATTCGCAAGGATGTGCATGTCTCTCCAAACAACAAGTCGAATTTTTGGATGCGCGCGGCGGCAACAATGTCCCCATTTCCCAGTTTTGATCCAAATGTCAGGTAACCGTTTCCTCTCTGTCCTCCAGAGTTGAAAAAAAGCAAAAAAAAGAAAGACGCCAACAAGAATTCTTGCACATTTTTGTTGGCGTGTGTTCAGAATTGACGCGGTCTCCGGCCGTGTATGTTTGCAAGTTGTGTTTGTTTCGCCGTTTAATTGCAGCAACACACCGTTTTTTTTCTCCGGCAACAACACGGACATTCATTTGCACTTTCAATCAGCGATGTCTTGGTTTTCAAGAAAACACAAAATTCCAATTCGAGATGAAGCCGATTTGCGCAAACGCGTCAATCGAGTGTACAGTCTTATATACAATAACAATTACGAAAGATATCCAGTAATGGCAGAACGACACGTGTTCAATGATCCAAAAAACATCTTTGGAAACTGGGACGTGAGCAGCATTGCAGATTTTTCGGAACTGTTTCACTTCAAAAATGCGTTGTTTTCTGAACCATACCTTCAGAAGTTTGTCGACGTCAGTGAATGGGATATGTCAAATGCATTGCATGTGGATAACATGTTCAAAGATTGTCGGAACTTCAATCAACCAATTGGAAAGTGGAATTTGAAGAAGGTTGTGAGCATGGATGGAATGTTGTGCTATTGCAGCAATTTTAACCAACCTTTGGACAATTGGAATGTGTCCAACGTGCAGCGCATGGATGGAGTGTTCAATTTTTGCAACGAATTCAATCAACCGTTAAACCACTGGAATGTGTCGAATGTGCGCGATGCAAAAGATTTGTTTCGTTATTGTTGGTCGTTCAATCAGCCTCTACACAATTGGGATGTGTCAAGCTTGCGAATAGCAACAAGGATGTTCAAGGATTGCAGACGTTTCAATCAACCCTTGGACGATTGGGATGTGTCCAACTTGGTGCGCTCAGACAACATGTTCGACGAGTGCGCATATTTCAATCAACCATTGGACCATTGGAATGTGTCCAACTTGGTGCTTGCGAACCGCATGTTTCACGCGTGTCTTGCCTTCAATCAACCCTTGAACAACTGGAATGTGTCCCGATTGAACAATGCGTCGCAAATGTTCGAGAATTGCACATCGTTCAATCAACCATTGGACCGTTGGAATATTTCCCACCTCGTGCAGTTTGATAACATGTTTATCAATTGTCAAGCATTGCAACAAAATTTTTCCAACTGGTGTGCAGTAAGCCGAAGGTATTGCACAACAATCAACGAACGTGGGCCTGACATCGTTTTCCGCTACTGTCCATTGATGACGCGAGAGTTGGCCGGCGCGCGTCCTTTGCCACCGCCACCGCCACCACCGCCACCACCGCCACCACCGCCACCAGCACGTCGTCGGCAATTCAACAATCAGCGAGGCGTTGCCTTCGAAGTGCACAGGTATGCGGAAAGAGTCATTCCGAAGGTTGCTCCGCTGCTGCAACAATTGCCACCCATCCGAGACGCAATGAACGACCAAACACTTCGTCCAGAGGACGTGTTTGTCGCCATCAGTGATGCGTTGCGCGGCTATTTTCAACGGGTTTCGACGGAGACCAATGCACCCGACGAGGAGATTCAAGGAGTCGTCTTGGGATACTTCGAGGTTGGCGGAAGCGATTCCAGCATCGACTGCACCTTTTTCGAGCAGTATTTTCCTCTGATGAAGGGCGTGGTGGACTTTGTGCTTACATTGCCAGAACAACACCAAACTCTTTACTTCAGCGAATACGTCCAACAAACGTTCCTGGCGTACAACACTGGAACCGCTTCCAAAAGTTGTGTGCGCGGCGCGTACGAGCGCATCATTACTATTGTCAGTATTCCGATTTCGCTGTTGGCGAACGAGGAAGACACGACGGTGACAGACGAAGCTACGTTGAAGTTGTACAAGAAAATCCAACATGTCTTTGGTGCAGGAATGGGGGACATTAACTTCACCACCTTGAACAGCTTTGCCCAAACCTGCATCCGCGAGATGTACGAAGGCGAAAACCTTCCCTTGACGGCAGACGAAGGCACCGAAGACGCTGCGCGCATCGCGGCATTTCGAGCTCGAGTACCGTATGCGGAACGAACCGATTTGCTGAAACGATGTGTCAAAAGCAAGTTTGTGGCAAACGGATATCTCGAAAGCGCTGATGAGGATCGAGCTGATGTGAATGACTACTTCAAAAATTTGCAGGAAGATGACGAATTGTACGGTGGCAAAACTAGAAAGCGCCACACACGAAGTCGACTTGCGCACTACACTCGTCCTTTTCGACATACACGCCGCCAACAGGTTCGACGCGGAAACACACGTCGGCGTCGATGCGCTCGATCGAGCATGAGACGAAGCAGCACGAGACGATCTCGTTGCCGTAGGAGGAGGTGAGTGCCCAATCCGGAAACAATCGATTGATTGATTGATTGATCGAACGATCAATGTTTGCTTTTGCGCACGTTGATGCGCGGACCACGTCGCGCGACTTGGGCGGAGGGATCGTACATTTGTTCTTCGTGGTTCATGTTGGCGGACATCTCCCAAAATTCGCGCGCGCCAAGTCGGAACTTGCCGTGGTCGTCGGCGCGGTACCAGAAGACTTGGTCGTTGAGTTTGTTGGACTTGGAGTTGTTGTGCACGACGATGCATTCGTAGTTTTCGGTGCATTGATCCATCACTTGGCAGAACGACTCGAAGCTGGGGAACATGCCGGCGTAGTTTTCGTAGATGCGCTTGCGGTTGCTGATGTAGTTTTCACGCAAGATGAACACAAAGTCGATGTTCGTGCGCAGTTGGGGCGGAATGCCAAGTGGGTATTGCATGGTGATGACCAACATCACTTTCCAGTGGCGACCGTTCATGAACAGCAGGCGCATCAATTTGTCGCGCGCCCAGCTGCCGTCGTACAAACAGTCGTCCAGGATGACGAAGGTGCGTGGATCGATGGTGGTGCGCCCGAATGCCACTTCTTCCTCCTGCACTTGCTTCAACACCATCTTTTGGCGCTTCAGCACGTTTTCGATGATGGCGGTGTTGTACTCGTGGTGGATGAACAGCGGTGGCACTAACTGTCCGTAGAACCCGTTGCCTTCTTCCGTGCCGGAGATTACGGCGCCGGTAGGTACGTCGCGCTGGTGGTACAGGATGTCTCGGACCAAATACGACTTGCCGGTGTCTCTCTTGCCAATCAACACGATCACGGGACCCTTGGCCTCATTGCCGCGAAAGCGAATTTGGCTCATATCAAACTTTTTCAATTCCAACGTGGATGCGAACGACATGTTGTTCACGGGCGGAAGACGGGAAAAAAAGGCGGCGAAAACAGATGGAGAAAGGATGTGCTGTGGCGAAAGAAAAAAATTGCCGCACACACAACGAACAAACACACCAGCAAACAAAAAAAACAAACGCGGTGGCAGCTGCAGTAGTTGCCACAGTTTCCTGTTCCCGAAGGACATCATGCGGCGGCGGCGGTGGCGGCGGTGGCGGCGGTCGCGCGCGAGTTCAAACAGAGCAAAATTTTTGTCGGCTTTAGGCTAAATCCATTCATCGTGCACCATACCGAAATCATTTCACGTTGCGGTTTTTCATCACTCGTCGTCATTCCGTCATTTCTTACCGCCGCAGACCCCCGTTTTTTAGACCAGTTTGTTAAAAATAAAAACCAATCATCCTTCGCACATGCACACTGCTTCCACTGCTTCCCCTGCGGAACAACCGACCTTTTTTCGCTATGCCAAACGGAAGAACCGATCCTTGTTGCAATCGATGCAGTCCTCCGCATTGTTGCACTTGGAACAACCGCAAAATTACTTGCCGCTATACCGATCGTTCTTCAAGGTGAATGCTACCAACGCCGATGGGTTGCAGTTGAACCACTCTTACCACTTGCACGCAGTGCATGCAGCGCACGACAAGCGTCGCAATGTGTTCCACTGCTCGGTGGAATCGGCGGCGGCGGCAGCGCAAGGACATGTTGCGCGCGACGTCTTCTTTAAATACGTGCCGCTCATTGACCCGCTCAAGTATCTCCAGGGCAAATATCACCACATCGATGTCGCGCGTTTGCATCAACTTCCGCAGTGGAATTCCGTGTCGGCAGCAGAGGACGATGACCTGGTCGGTGTCACTTCTGCTGGCGGCAACCACGGCAAAGATGGGAAAGAGGAAGAAGGAAACGAAGGCAATGGTGACGATGTTCGCCGCTGTTTGCCGCGCTTTTTGTCGCCGCACAATCAAGCTTACGTGGACTGTTTCTTCTCTTTCCTCAGCAGTCGCATGCATTCTCTGCACGGATTTGTGCACGGCGTGGAGTCGTTCGGCATGTACCTCGGGGTGAAGCGCCAGTTTGCGATAAACGTCATCAACGATGTGGATTACCTGATTGAGTCCAAGTTCTTCAACAAACAACATGGCAAACTGTTCCAACTAGATAACGCGGAAGAATTGATGGGCGCCGCGCAAATCAAACAACCTCCCATCGTGTGGGCAACCAACGCCGCTGCGTCGGAAGGAGAAACCTCTTCTTCCTCCTTGCTGTTGTTGGAGGTGGAAGAATTGCCTTTTCCCGTCGATGGCGACAACTGCAATGTAGACACATCCACGCATACCATCACCCCTGCGGGCATCGAAGTGAGTTCCTTGGACGAGTGCGCATGTGTGAACGACGATGATGCACTTGACGAATGTGGTGAAGCAGAAGGAGAAGGAGAAGGAGAAGGGGGCGAAGACGAATACGAAGACGAAGACGACGACGACGACGAAGACGAAGATGATGAAACGTGCACGGTAATGACGTCTTCTTCGCGCAGTTCGTACAGCAGTTCCACCGAGGATGAATTGGCGGTGACTGCATCGTCCTCCGTGATTGGCGATGGAGAAGATGCGGAAGGTGAAGATGGAGATGGAGATGGAGAGGATGACGGTTCGTGGGAAAGTATAGACGACAGTGGGGAAGATAGTGAAGGAGACCACGAAGGGGAGGAGGACAACGAAGAGTGTGAGGAGGATGGTGAGGAGGAGGACGACGACGACGATTCCTTGTCGCGCAGTGAATGGTGGTTGCACGTGGATCGTATGCCGGTGGCGGTCGTGGCGATGGAAACCTGCGAGGGCACGTTGGACCAGTATATTTTGGACCATCCTGACTTGAGCGTGGACGAGTGGTTCTCCATTTTGATGCAAATCATCATGACTCTGCTCGTGTACCAGGAAGTCTTTGCATGGACCCACAACGACTTGCACACCAACAACATCATGCACGTGCCGACGAACGAAACACATTTGTGCTATCAATTCCGCGGCAAACTCTACCGCGTGCCGACTTTCGGGCGCATCTGGAAAATCATTGATTTTGGGCGCAGCATCTACCAGTTCGAAGGCCGCGTCTTTTGCAGCGACGCGTTCGACCAGGGCGGCGACGCCTTGGGCCAATACAACACGGAACCGTTTTTGGTGTCCGACAAGCAGCGCATCGACCCCAACCCCAGTTTCGATCTCTGTCGTCTCGGATGTTGCTTGTTTGACTTGCTAGTGGACGACATCGCAGACACTTTCGATTTGGATCAGTGCGATGACCCCGTGCAACGATTGGCGGTGGAGTGGTGTTTGAACGACAAGGGTATCAACATCATGTTCAAGCGCAATGGGGAAGAGCGATATCCAGGATTCAAGTTGTACAAGATGATTGCGCGCCAAGTGCACTACCACACTCCCCATGCTCAGTTGGAGCGCGCAGAGTTCCGAGACCGCTTTTTGGTATCTGCTGCTGCGCCGTCCGATGTGTTTATGAACATCGACGCGTATCCGCGCTACCACGAATGGAAATCGGGTGCCATGTGAAGTGAAGAAGAAGCATGTGGATGACCCTTCCCGCCTCCCTTTCCCACCCACCCCCCATTTGCCGCCGCAAATGCGTTGATGACCTGCACAAAAATGTGTTGGTCATCAATACCAATCGATCATTCGTCGTTGTGGCAGCCTTTTTGCGACAGACTCCAGCGAATCCATTCTCCAGCAAGAAGACAAACATGGTGTCCTCGGCAACCGGCGGCAGTGGCAGTGGCGGCGACGGTGGTAGCTACGATGGAGGAGAGTACATGATTGCGGGATTGACGGCGGTCGTGTACTTTGTCGCGAAGTGGATTGAACATCGCATGGTGCGCAGCGGAGAAGAGATTCGGTGGAAAGACTTGGTGTGGAATAGCATCTTGGTGTTCATCAGTGTCTTGGGAGGTCAATTCTTGTTGATGCAGCTGCAACCCACATTACACACGGTTGACATCACTCCCGCCTTCACCGACAACCCTGACTTTTGATGCAACGAGTATCATGTCGTTTCCTTCCTCGACCTTCGGGGTTTGCTCTTCCTTCTTTTCAGGTCCTTTCTCCTCCTCCTCCTCCTCCTCCGGCGCATCGTGGATCCACTCCCACAAACGCGTGGCATAGTCTGTTGCTTCTCCGAAGAGAACCGCGATGCGGTTTTCCTGGAGGATAGTGCGCAAATGGCCGTACCGCGGATGCACCTTTTTCGGGGAAGAAGGATCGGGAGGAAGAGGGGCGAGACGTTGGTGGAAAAAGTGGGACACGCAAAAGGCGTAGTCGACGTGGAATCCGGGACCAAGCGCCAATTCAAATTCGCGTCGGATGGCGGGGCCGCTCCACAGCTTGGTTTCGGCAGAGCCGGTGACCCGTTGTTGCTTTTTTTCCAACACTTTGACGACGACTTTCTTCTGCGCAGCACTCCATGTCTCCGCAGAAGAAGATGATGATGAAGATGATGAAGAAGATGAAGATGAAGGAGATGATGAAGGAGAGGTGATGATGTAGGCTTCGTCAGGTTTGCGCGAGACCTTCACCCCGAAGTGCTGGTGCATGTAGCGCACGAAACCGGTTTGCGCAACGAACACCACTTGTCGGCCATCGCGCAAACAAGTCTTCCAATATACTTGTGCTGGTGCCAAAACGGAAGATTCTGCATCCACGGACAGTCCGCTGGACATATGGTGTGCACGAAATCCACGTTCGGACAATTGATGCATGGCCAGCGTGGTCTGCTGTTCAAATCGGTTGCCGTTCCAAAATGCGAGGGTGCCCTGCTGTTGTTTGGGTTCTGGCGTCGGCGTTGGGGAGTTGATTGCCTTCGCAGCCTTCACCGCCTTCGCAGCTTTTGCTTTCACCGCCGATCCCTTTTTTGTGACATATTTTGCCGCTGTGACATATTTTGCCATGTGTACTTCAGCATTGTTGGCGTGCATGATTGTGTGTGTTGTGTGTTGTGTGAAGGTTAGATCAGGGAGGTGTGTGTGTGTATGTAATTTGCGCGATTGCAAGTGTTGTGTAAGCATGTCTTTAATCGTGCAAATCGTTTGTTGTTTTTTTTGGTTTGGACCGCGCAATGTCGCGTGTTTTTGTTTTCTTACGTGGTGAAGTTTGTTTGTTTGTTTGTTCGTTTATCACAGCGATTCGATGTCATCCAATGTCAGTTCAGGAAAGTCATCCGCAGAGAGGAATGCGCCGCTGCTACCGCCACCGTTGCCTCCAGCAGAAGGGGTGGAGTCGAGAAAGACGAGAGGAGGTTCGTCCTCGTCGCTCATCTCTTCCATCTCCATCATCTTGCGCATTTGGTTGCGCTCCTGGCTGATTTGTTCCAATCGATCCAGGTCTTTCGACGCAGGCACGGAGGTGGCTTCGCTTCCGTTCGCGGGCATCACGTAATCGAGATCGTTGAAGGAGATGGTTGGTCCGGCGGCGGCGGCGGCGGGGGTGGCGGTTGCGGCGGAAGAGGTGGAAATCACGGAAGCAGGCTGCGTCGGCGCCGGCAACATTTCGACCGGCATGGGTTTTTCCACGATTTGTTCCTTGACCTCCTCCACGACGTCCTCCTCAACGCTTTCGTCCAGGTATGCGCGCAGGATGGGTGCAACAGGGATTTTGTCGCGGAGGGTTTTCATGATGCATTCTTGCACGATGATTTCCACTTCGCGCATGTTCTTCTGTTTGGTCAGTGGCGCGACGTCGATCTGGAACAGATAGACTGCGGTGTACAACTTGCGCGCACACGCACTGTAACATTCGTGGATGAAGTCGTCCAACTTGGGGATGTTGATGTTCACTTTCTTCTGCTTTTTGCCCACGCGCATCATCGTGAGGATTTTCAGCTGGATAATGTGCACGCACGTCACCAGATCCTCCAGGTAGTGACACCCCGACTTCTCCACGATGCGCTTGCGCTCCGTTTCGATGATGGACGGGTTCCATTTTGGCACCCGCGACAAGAAGTTTTGGAAGGTCATGAGGTATTTTTCATATTCGTGGCTGTCGCGGCAGGTCTTCACGGCCTCCGCCAAGATGGATTTGAAGCCATCCACAATGTGCGGGGTCAACGTTTGCACCAGACGCGCCGTCCACTCGTTCTTGGAATCATGGAGTGCGCTGACATTGAAATCGTCCATGGTGTTCAGAACTCGGAACCGAACCAATTTGGGAACAGAAGGGAAGGCAAAGGCAAAGGCAAAGGCAAAGGCAAAGGGGAAGAGAAGAAAAAGGAAAGGCAACGGAAGAAGAGGACACCGGCGTTACATGAAAGCGATATTTTCCAAGGAGGTTCCTGAACTCACCAGAAGCCAGTGGTGCAACAAAAACAGCAACAACAATGGCTCGTTGCGGAATTCGCGGCGCACTCGTTCCATGCAGAGCAGCAACTCCCATCGGCGACTGGGGTCGTCGACGAAGGTCTCTGGCGCAAAGCTGGTTTCCTTCAACACCTGCATGACATCCACCGCAGCATAGGCGCGTTCGTACAACTGCGCGGCCATGGTCACTACGTTGTGTGGGGCGGCCACGGCGGCGAAGGACAGCAATTCTTTCTTCAACCATTCCACCCGGTGGCGGCGATGTTCGCGCAGGGCAAAGGACCGCCGGATGTGGTGTTGGTGCAGGTGGACGGGCACCTTGCGCCACACAGCGGGCGGCACGTGGATTTCGCAGAAGCGCGAGAGGATGGGTTTCATGATGTTGAATTTGTTTTCCGCGATGAGGAAGAAGCGGGTGTTGTGGCTAAACAATTCGATGCAACGTCGCAGCGCGGACTGAGCGTCCATCGTCAACTTGTCGGCGTTCAGCAGAATGACTGTCTTGAATTGTTGGCCGCAATGGCTCTGGATGTGCGTCTTTGCGAAGAATTTCAAGTCGTCGCGGATGAACTTGATGCCGCGTCCGTGCGCGCAGTTTTCGTGCATGACGAATTTCTTGATCAGGTCCTTGTCGTGGTGGTAAATTTCTTGGATGAATTCGTGGACCAACACATGCTTGCCGGAACCCGAAGGTCCATGGAACAACAGATTGGGGATTTTGCGAATAGCATGGAAGTGGAACAATTTGGCGCGGATGTCCGCATGCACCGACAATTGGTGTTGGGTGGGCGTAAAACTCATGGTGGTTGATGTTTTTTTTTTCGCGAGGCGAACTTCCGATCACTACAACTTCAAAACAAGAAGAACGAGGGTTAGTCGTCAACGACTGCATGTTTCTAAGTGCCTCATCCAATGGGAACCCCAATCCTAACCGCACCACACCCAACTCGAACCATGACTTTTATCCACGCACGAAAAAGCGCATCCATGCATGACTGGCGAGGTAGGCGAGGAAGCCGAGCAGGATTGCCGCAAGCCACAGTGGTAAAATGGTCTTCTCTTGGTACCCAACGCCAAAGGTGCGCAGACTACCATCTTGTCGGTAGAAACACTTGGGGCGCACAACCACAATCGCCGCGTAAGAAAGAACAAACAACACCAGTGCGTACCACAGCACCCTGCGATCGTTGGTGAGCGTCAGCCACATGATTGAGAAAGAGAAAGAGAAAGAGAAAGAGTGAAGATGGATGAGGATGGGTTGTTTGTGTCCGTCGTTATCCACCGCGGAGAAAAAAGACACGTGATGTCAACCGGAGAGTTTTGTGTTCCACTTTAATATCTTCGCACACATTAAGACAAGGTTGTCTCCGAGCTGCAACACCAACCGCGACCTGCCACGGAAAGTCAAATCCAAACAAACCAACAAACACAGTCAGTCGAACATGAGTCCACCGACACACATCACGTCGTCGTCATCCTTGCCCTCCGAGTGGAACCATGTGCAACTGGGCGACAAAATCACGTTGCAGACATCCATCCCGGAGTTGCGCGGCAAAACCTTCGAGGTGTACTATGTGGATGGCGACCACGTGGCCAAAATCCGAGACGTGGAAAGCGACGAGCGATATCGTTTTTCTGTGCGCGATGGCGGAGTGCCCCACTCGCCACTCATCCAGGATGTGCAGATCGTGGAACGTCCCGGCACCAAATCCTTCGTGCTCCAGCGCGGCCTGTCGGAAGGCGATCACCTTGCCTTGCGCTTTGCCACCTTCGAAGAAGAAGGATACATCACCGATGTCAATCCAGAAGAAGATTGGATCCGTGTGCGACTCATTCCTTCCCGCCGCCGCAAAGAAGGGAAGGAAGAAAGGAAGAAAGGGGAAGAAGACAGAAAGGAAGACGAAGAAGACGAACACGAAGAAGACGAACACATATACATCCCCTTTCGCTTTCAAGGTATCCCGGAGCATCTGGGACTGCGCGCATTGACCGTTCTTGCGCATGCCCCCCACACGAAAGGAGAAGTTGATGGAGCAGAAGATGGAGAAGCAGATGCAGCAGCAGAAGATGGAGAAGGCGGCGTGGATGTTCGATCCAACTTGGAAGACGGGGAAGACATGGTCGCGGTCGTCTCTCCCGATGCCGCCAATGTTGCAGATGTTGCCGACATGTCCTCTCCCTTTGCTTCGTTGACAACAACCAACACCACGTTCGCGAAAGAGATGTCGTCGGAACATTTCGACTTGTGTCGTGGCGCGGAAGCGCCGTTGGATCCCTGGATTGCGGACGATCGGGGATTTGCGCGATTGTACGAGGAGGAATGTTTGGCGCAGAGATATCGGGAATGGTCCGACCCTGGGTTTGCCGAAGACTTTCATCGAAGCATGGAGCGATGGCGCACCTTGACGCAATTGCGGCAATCGGATGTGTTGCGCGATTCCTTCGGTCGGTTTGTGGGAGAATTTGCGCACGCGCCACGCATGGGCGACCGTTGGCGACATGCCCCTCCGCGCTGGATGATTCCGGTGGTGTCATACCAAGAAAAAACCTTGTTTGCCGCGCAGGACCCTGCGCGCGAGTTGCTGGATTTGCCGTGGAACGTGCATGCTGCGTCCACCGTCGACTGGGTGTACTCCTTGCCCACCACCGTTGCGAATCGCATCTTCGATTACGGAGATTACTTGCGCCAATTGGACGCCGTCTTTTCACTAGGGGCGTGGCATCGCTTTCTGTCTCCGCAAGTGTTTGCGACAGCAGCATCTCCGGCACCTTCCCTGACTCAAGCCTCTCGTTCCGGCATGGTGTTGATGGGGGGGAATGGTGGTGACGCAACTTCTTCTGTGACTTCCACTGTCGCTGCCGCTTCCTCCCCTGTCTGCACCGCGACTCCTGCGACTGCGATCTTGTTGCAAGACCATGACTTTCAATCTTCCATGGTACAGCGAGGAGTGGTGACCACGCGCGTCTTCGGCGAACTCCAAGTGCGCACGGCGCCGGAGGTGTTGGCGGTGGATTCGGTGGTGGTGCTTCCCCAGGCATTCGTGCAGTCGATGGACGCCTTTCAACCTGGCGCACCCCTGTCGCGACGCATCTACACGGCGCATCACTGGACCCCTTTGCAGCGATGGTTTGGTCGCCGCACCCTCACCTTGCAACAAGCGTTCCATCCCACCTTGCCGGCCCATTTGCCGGTCGGGGCGAAAGGCATGCCCTTGTGGTTCCCTGCGACTGAATCCGAATTGTGGCGGGAGTGCAAGCCGCTGTTGCCGCTGCTGTTCACAGTCTTTGACGTGGCCGCGCGCATGCGCATGTGGACGGTGGATCCCACTCGCCTGTCCGTGCGCATGGAGCGTCGCATGCGTCGCTTTGTCCAGGAGTCCATCGACACGTGGTCGGAGCACGAACATCAGTTGCGCCGCACTGCGCAGTCCTTTGCACAGCGACTCACGAAATGGATGAAGAAGACAAAGCCGATGCCGCGGATGCCGCCGTTGCTTGCCCAGACGGTGCCCAAACATGGATCCAACCTGCTGCACGAAGGACATGCGCTCTCGCTGACCGACCTGTTGCGCCACGACCGACTGGGCTACGGACTTGAAGCCGTGGAACGCAGCACCCCCCTGACTGGCGACGAATGTCTCTGTCGCATGCTCACCATGGACCACGCCGCGCTCTTCACCCTCGCCATCTCCCTCGGCGTCCAACGTCTCACCCGACGTGCCGCCCTCGCCGAAAAAATGTGGGGCAGCGATGGGCAGGAATCCCAGGACGCAGAAGGTACGGAGGACATGGAAGATATGGAGGGCTCGGAAGACGGGGATGGGTCGTCACCGTCGTGTGCGGGCAGTGGCAAGGTGGTGAAGCGGTACGCGAGTGCCACGGCAATGCACGAAGACCAAGGAGTGGAGCACGTCATTTATGGCGACTTGACCGCGGCGGATCGTCGCGAGCTGCACGAATTGCAAGCGCGGTTCCAGTCTGTCCTGGACAACGAGACCGACGAAGCAAGTGCGCGCGATGCAGTGATGTCGGCCATGCGGTCCAGTCGCAACATGAAGGAGGGAGAGGGAGAGGGAGAGGGTGAAGGGGAGGAGGTTTCCGAGGAAGAAGTGGAGCGCCGCGTGGATTTGTTGGTGTACGGCAAGCATCGCGTGGTGGACGGCGACTTGGCGACGATTGACCACGACGGACGGGTGTTTCGACGCGCGGGCAACGAGTGGGTTGTGGACACCGACACATCGTTGTCGCTGGCCGGGGGCATTGGTGCGGAAGTATCCTGCATGTTGGCGTCCGGGGAAGGAGAAGGGGGAAAAGAAGGGGAAGGAATGTCGGCGCGGGAACGCTGGAAGGAACAATTGGTCAGGGATATGTTGGATGCCTTCGACATGGAGTTTGAACACTCGCGCGCGGAGATGGATGCGTTTTTGCGCAACGGCTTGAAAGAGTACGTCGACGGCCGCCGCATGGCCTCCTTCCGCCGCACCGTCGCCGTGCCCAGTTGGTGGATCCGCACACCCACCGAGTCCATGTCCGCGGACCTTGCGCGCCAACAAACAGACGATGTCTTGGCCGACCAACCACCCGCGGCCTTTGCGCCGCACACTTGTCCCCGCCGCTGGGTGCATTGGATGCAATCGCGTCTGCGCCCTCCCTTGCTGCACATTGGCGAAGATCCGTCGTGGTTGTATTCCAAACAAACCAGCCGCCCGGTGCTTCCGTGGGCATGGTTTCGGTATTGTCTCGCCGCCATGCGCCAAGGAGAACAGGGTCGCGCCGCGGCCGAAGAAGCCTTGTTGGCGGAAGGGTCGTTGCGCGAATGCGTCCAGGAGGGCGTCTTGGCGCTGACGGACAATGGATGGGTGACGGAACAATGTGTGTTGCAATTCCAACCACCGGAATCCGCGAGATCGTGGTGGTTCGCTTCCTTCCATCCTTCTTCTTCTTCTTCCTTCTCTTCCTTCTCTTCCTCCTCTTCCTCAAGCTTCACGTCCACGCCTGCGACTTTGGCGGGTGCGCATCAGTCTACCCTCCGCCATGCATTTGAGTGGGACGATCAATTGCAGTGGATCTTGAGCCGATGGGAAGAACAAACCCATCTGTCGCTCCAGTTTGGTCAGTCCACCTTGCGGCGCTGGGTCGTGCAAGCCATGCGCGACTGTTTGAGCGAGGATGCCTTCCATCGTCAACAACAGCAACAACAGCGCGGCGGCGGCGGCGCGGCGTCTTCTTCGAAGTGGACGTATCAGGAGTACAAGATGGTTACATTCATCGTCCATGTGCTCAGTGGCATTGTGCTGTTGTTGCAATTGTCGCCGCCGTTGCCCATTGAGCGTGTGCGCACGCGCACATGTCGACCATCGCTGGGCGGGTTTCCTCTGGACGCGGAGGCCAAAAGCAACCCGTGCATTCGTTTCGTGAGTTGTTTGGCGCAACGATGGAGGCGCAAGAAGGGATTGTTGTCCAAATCCATCCCGACGCCGGCTGCTACCTTGCAGAAAGCGATTGAGCGCGCATTGACCCAATCGTACCTGCCCAACACCGAAATCCAATTCTTGGTGCGGCAGAAACGGATCGAATTGACCTCGCCGGAAACCTTGGAGCACCGCCGCATCGTGGAACGCAACACGGCACTCTTGTCCGGTGGCGGCGGCGGCGGCTCCCCCTCTTCCTCTTCTTCTCTCAGCAAGGCGCAGCCGGTGGAGGAGTTTTGGAAGAAAGAATGGTTGCGCCATCTGCAGACGGGTGATGTGCGGCAAGAAGAGAAGGCTGGCATATTGCAGCAAAAGAGACATGATGCCGCGCGCACCATTGCCGAATCCTTGCGACGGGCATTGGCCATGGATGACAATGGTGGCACCAGCACAGGCAGTGACATCGATTCCATGGGGCGATTGCGACCATCGTCGGTCACCTCATCGGCTATCTCCTCCTTCTCTTCTTCTTCTTCCACGCCGCTGTCGATGGTCTCGTCATGGATACCGTCGTTGTCTTCGTCCGCCTTTGCTCACAGCGGCACTCCATCCCCGTACGTTCATGCCACGGCCGATGACAAGACGCGCGCGGCGATGCGCACTATGGCGCGGGACTACCAACGGATGTTGGACACGGTGCGACAGCTGTCCACACCCAGTGTGTCACAGTGGTGGTCGGAGATACACAGTACGCCAGCATCGCTCCTGCCTGCCGCGCAACGGGAAGAACATCACAGCGAACGCACGCGGTACTTGGCCTTCATCCACTACGGTCGCCTGCGCAATCCCGATCCTGCCGCGGAGCCGCCGTCCTCCATGCGCGCCCTGTTTCCCGCGCAGAAGTGGAGTCGTGACACCCCGATCGAAGTCATCGTCCAAGAACTGCGCGATGCAAACCGCGAAGTCACTCACGACACCATGACCACCCTGTTGCGCGCCGTGGCACACGATGTGTCCATTCGTGGCAACAGCGGAGGGCCGGACACTTCGGTTAAGACAGCCGAAGACGAATGGTTGGCATTGTGCGGCAACGAGGGGGGCTTGGTTTTGGTGCCTGGACAGTGGACGATGTACGCCTCTCGCGGCGACAACGATGTCGAGGGTGTTGCGGCCGCCGACGGACACAAAGGGAACCGAGGGACGATGTTGCTGCGTGCGCGCATGAACGCGGCCGTGTTCCACGGCAATGTGCGTCCCTTGGCGGAATGGTTGCAGTCGGAATTGCGCGGATTGTCTTCGGTGCTAGAAGTCAACATGCCGGCGGCCAAATGGCGTGCGATGGAGCGCAGCTTGGCATGGCCAGCCACGAATCATTCGGTCGACATTGCAATGGACGAAGCAGGGGATGAGGAAGGGGAAGGGGGAGAAGGAGAAGGGGAAGGGGAAGGGGAAGGGAAAAGGGATGTCTGGATTCCTTCCGCCGGCGACGTGGATCTGTTTTTCCGCCAATGGATTGACCACTGGTTGTTTCGCGTGGTAGATCGTCGCTCGACCTTGTTCCAACACCAAGAGGCGCTTCAACGCTATCTGCGCGCGACACGCACGTTGCCGCTGTTTGTGCACCGCCCACAACTCGGATACCAACTCCGACTGTATCACACCCTCAGTCTCTTGCGCGAAACCTTCCGCGTGTCGCGCATCGACGACAGCCTGCGGCAACTGTTGCGGTTTGACGTCGCGCAATTTCCCGGATGGTCGCATTTCAGTGCATCCTCCACTTTGGCGCAACCACAAGTGGCACAAGCGTGGAGGTGGCAACAAGCACGCGCCTCTTGCGCCATACGACACTTCATGGACACGGTGGACCGTGGATGCGGAAGCAGGAGATCAAGAAGGGGGGAGGAGGGCAAAGTGGTGGAAGGCAAAGAAGAGGAATTGGAAGACGAAGACAAACTCGGCGATCCCGATTATTTTGGATGGGTAGATGTTACGAAGTTACAATGCGTCTTTGTCGACGACGAAGTGTAAAAGGCAACCAACGAACAAAACACACACACACAACACAAGAACAAAACACACACACAAAAACAACACACGTGAATACACACACACACACACTACATGGGTGCAATTTTTACCCACGGATGGTTTGAAAGACGGTTTGGAGTTGGTCGATGGTGGCAATCGCGGCGCGCAATGATTCGCGCAAATCTTCGCGCACGTGCACTTCTTCCACTGTTTCCAGTCGCGGGTGGTAGAGGACACGCATGACGACAAATGTATCGTGGGGGTGGCGTTTTTTGGCCGCGCAGAACACAATACGCTTGTCGAGAAACAGTTCGCACCACAAGTAGGTGAGTATGCCGGACATCGTGGCGTCGTGTCCTTCGAGGTGCAAGTCAAATCCTTTGTCTTGGGTGGCAATGGGGTGGATCGCGACGGCGCTGTCGTTGCTGATCAATTCCTCGCATTGTTGTCGCAAGATGTTGCAGGCGGCCACCAGCAATTCAGCGTTGCTGTACACCGACGCGGTTTCCACCACAAAGTCAAAGCTTTGCGGACGCACGAAGCGTTTGGCCTCCAGTTTTTCCCAGTTGGACAGTTCCCATTCGATTTCGGACTCGGTTCGTTCTTGTGCGCGCCATTTCTCCAGGATGGCTTCGCGCGCCCGTGCTTGCGCTTCTTTGTCCGGGGTCATGCCGTAGGAACACGTACACGCGGCATTGAAACATCCATCGTCCATCTGATTGCCAATGTCAAAGTCACACACAAGAAAGATGCGCTCCCCGCGCAAGGGTCGCAGGCGCACAAAATCAATGTATTGGCCGGTGAGTGGGTTCGGGGGAAACAATTGGCGCAACTCCGATGGCCGAACTACTTCCCGCGAGTGCTTGTGTTTGACCACAAAATCTTCCGTGGTGACCATGCGCGGCACATCCCCTTCGTTCTCCACCAACACCTCCACGACATACTGGTCCACGGGGAATTGGTGGGGATGCGCGTGCACCGGGATGCAGGACAATCGATGCTTCAGCAGTTCGTTGTGATAGATGGTGGTGTTTGCGTGGATCACGCTGCGATCGGCGGCGTGCGGATGGGTGCGCAGAACAACAACCGGGATGCGTGACAACACTGTACGTCGAATTGCATTGGCGAAGGAAACGTCGACGCCGCGGAGGGTGAAGGTGAGCTGAGTCACCCCCGTGTGCACCTTTTCTAGTGTGGCCATGTCTGCTTTTGCTTCTTTCACTTTCACTTTTTCTTGCGTGGGTAAAGTTGATACTAGAATACGCGCAGAAAGATTATGTGCGCCAGTGAAACGAGGCGCTTCTTCGCTACTTCCCTTCTTCGTTTCTTCGTTCCATTGCGGCAATTTTTTTTTGATGCGCACAGTAACAAACACTGCCTTGAAGTTTTTTTTGTTGTTGTTGTTGTTGGTGTCGCGGTGGTCATGAACACGGTGTATTACTACAGCAAGTTTTGCGCCACGTGCAACGGGCAATTGCAACAATTGTCTCAATCGCCGTCGGTGCAGCGTGAATCCCACTTTGTGTGTGTGGACAAGCGCACGGTGGGGTCGGATGGCAAGATGTACGTGGTGTTGGACAATGGACACCACATTTTGTTGCCAACGAATGTCACGCGGGTGCCGGCGTTGATGTTGCTGAACGATCACTGCCAAGTCTTGTTCGGCGACCAAATCATGCAATACTTCCAACAGAAGTTCCAAGCAGAGAGACAGCGTGCGACGCAGAACCATTTGGAGCCGGTCGCCTTTTCGTTCGGGGCTGGCGGCAGCGCGGCGGACATTGTATCGGACCAGTACAGTTTCCTGGATCAATCCCCTCACGATTTAGACACCACCGGCAATGGAGGCGCGCGCCAAATGCATCGATATGTCGGCAGCAACCAATCGTACATGATCACAGATTTGACATCGGGCAACATTCCTGGACGGGATGGAGGAAGTGGCGGCGCAGGTGGCGGTGGATATGCAGGGCATGCGGCAGGTCCCGCGGGGATTGGTGGCGGCGGAGGAGGTGGTGCATCGATGTTCGAAGATTCCCGTCGGTCGTCGGAAGATGAAAGCAAGGCCATTATGGAAGCGCGCATCAAGAAACTGCAGCAAGAGCGGGACCAAGACATGTCCTTTCGCAGTGGTCCCTTCGCACCGCGCATGTGATCGACGAATGAATGGAGGATAGACAGAAGAGGAGGGGGGCGGGGAGGAAGTGAAACCAAAACGCACGAATGAGAACTGTTCGAAACAAATTTAAACAAAAGTCCTGCGGCACACAAGAATCTCCATCCAGCGCGCCGACACTTTCAACGCATTTCCCAAATCCTTTGTTCGTTTCCCTCTATCTTTTTTTTGACAACATCCACGATCAATATGAGCAGCGGCGGCGTCAATTTCGTCCAAGTATTCAACAATTACTTTGCAGAGTTCCTCGAAGACATCGAGTCTGTGTTTCCAGATGACGTCGACATTCTCGCAGCGAAGAAGGCCATCGTCCAAATTCGCAAGGCGAATCCAAAGTTGTTGGTGAAGATTTGGCGCAGTTTCATTGCAGACAAGTACGGAGCCGAGATCGCGGCGGGCAACATGGAGTTCTTCTTGCAGAAGGACTACGCCGAAGACATCGCAGGCAATCCCAATGCCGCGCACATCTTGAGTGCCATCGATCGATTGCGCAACCCCATTCGCAACATGGGCGCCGACAACCAACTCAAAACCATGGGCTACATCCAAAACCTCACCACGATTTCCCTGCAAGTGACCGCATGAGACGACTGGCGCATGTAGTCCCCATCCCATCCCACCCCACAACACAACACGTGTTCTTGCGATGACTGTGTTTTTTTGTATATTGGTACACGCGTGTAACATGTTCATGAAAATTTAAAAAAAAACACACTTAAAACAAAGCGCGTTTTCATTCTTCACTCACGTGATTCCATCTCTCAATATTCTGTCTGTTTGTCCTCTTTTGTGTTTTCAGTGTTTTTCAGTGTTTCGAGTCGGCAATGAGTAGCAGCAGTGGCAGTGGCAGTAGCGACAACCGCACGGGTAGCAAAGCGTCGGCAAGCGGCACCGGGTCGGAGATTCCAGACGAGTTTGTGCGGGTGATCGGCGATTTCATCTCGGATTTGTGCACGACGTTTCCGGAAGTGGTGCCCAAGGTGCAGGGATATTGGAAGACGGAAGCGCAGTACGCTTACATCGAGGAGGAAGCCGACCGCGTCGCGGCGTTTCAGAAAGCGCGCCGCAAGTGTGTGCAAGTGTTGTTCAACTTTTGCAAGCAAAAGTATCCACCGCGTTTCTTTGACTTTTTGTACCAGAATGCGGAGATGTTCGCCGACGAGTCCACGGTGGACACGGAGTTTTTGCCGCGCATTTCCTTCAAGGCCCTGTGGCACATGGAAGATGTGACGGACCAAACCCGCGAAACCCTGTGGAAGTATTTGCAGCTGATCACCTTCTCCATCATCACCGACGTGGACTGCAAGGAGTCCTTCGGAGACACCGCCTCGTTGTTCGAAGCCATCGACGAGAACGTGTTCCGCGAAAAGCTGGAAGAAACCATGGAACGTATCCAATCGATGTTTGGCGCGGGCACTGCTGGAAGTGAAAGTGGGGCAAGCGCGGGAGGCGATGGAGACGCAGGTGACTCGTCGGACACGGAGAGACAGGGACAGGGACCCGCCATGCCCGACGCAGAGAGCATCCACGAACACATCTCGGGCATCTTGGGTGGGAAGTTGGGGCAGTTGGCCAAGGAGATTGCGGAGGAGACCGCCGAGTCGCTGCAGTTGGATTTGGGCGAGGACGAACTGTCGGGGGAAAATGGTGACGGCGCCATGAAGAAGATCTTTGAGAAACTGATGAAGAACCCCGCCAAGTTGATGGGGCTGGTGAAGTCGGTGGGGTCCAAGCTGGACGCCAAGATCAAGTCCGGCGACTTGAAAGAGTCCGAACTGATCGAAGAAGCCACCGACATGTTGCGCAAAATGAAAGGCATGCCCGGCATGGGCAACCTGCAATCTATGATGAGTCGCATGGGACTCGGAGGTGCAAGCGGTGCCGCCGGCATGGGTGGAGGCGCCAAGGTCAACGTGAACGCCATGGAATCGCAACTGAACCAGCGTCTTCGTCTTGCCAAAACCAAAGAACGTATCCGCGCCAAAGCTGAACTGGCCGCACAGATGCGCGCGGCGACTGCCTCCTCCTCCTCCTCCACCGGCGACGCCAAACCTTCCGCCACTTCCGCCGCAACAGGAACAACCAACAACAACAACACGTCCGTGGATTTGGGACCTGCCGCCGCACCCGCGAAACGCAGCAAGCGCCGCAAAGGCGGCAAACACTAAACACTTTCCCACCATTGCGCGGCAAAATATGACACACCGCAAAATGTGACACAAACACGCCAGTGTTTCCAAAAACCAAAAAAAATCATGGGAAGAAGGTTGTTGCTTGTTCCCATGATTGACGACTGGCCGACTGACCGACTGGCCGACTGGCCGACTGACAGATAGATGACTTACAGAAGTGGATGTCGGGAATGAGCATTTGCGACAGTTGCTTTTTTTTTGGAGTTCACGTGTTGGCGGGGAATGGACCATCTTCGCGAAATGCGCCGGTGAGGGTGGTGCGGTAGGCGTAGGAGGGCATGAATGGGACGTTCTGCGGGCGGAAATGTTGATCGAAGAGAGCTTGTTCGCGCCGGAATGTATCGGACCATGTGTCCGTCTTCGTGTCGCGGAAGATGACGATCGGTTCACTGCTCGACTTCTTTTGTTTGCGGTTGCCGTGGTGGTTCACCTCTTCGTATCCTTCTGCGCCAAACGCATTCACCAGCGATGAGGAAACGGATTCCATGGGTCGCAGTTGCACGGGCAATGCTTTGAGGGCCTGAGAGTTGTTGTTGTTGGGGATATTGCGCACTTCTTCATCACGAAACACTTCTATGCGCTGACACCCGGTGCAATCACTGTCCGACAGACAACTTTCGCGAGTGCGCGCACACTGTCCCAGCGGACCACACATATTGTGGCAAGTGTACGGCGTGTTCAGCGGCATGGGAACGTCCGACGGATTGTTGTCGTCGGAGAAGTTGCCGCGGTTCATGTTGTTGACGACCGTCATTGGTTCCCGCCGCACAGCATGGCTGTCGACCAGATAGTGGATGAGGAAGCGCACCGACCCGATCAGGACGAGACAGGCAAAAACAAGCAACACTTTCACGGTTGAACTGTCGCGCATGGATAGCGTGTGTTGGTGGACAGCGTTGGCGGATAGTGTGGAAGGCAAAGTGAAACTACAACTTTGGAGGAGAATGACGTGTCGTTGTGTATATGCGCCGATTTTTTTTGTGCTCGCAATGTAATCCCCCCTCTCGGAGTTTCGCGTTTTTGTAAATCAGGCAAACCATACAGCAGCAACTCATGGACATAGATGAAGACATGGACTTAGATGGTTCCTCCGCAATGCGCGACCGTCGGGAAGGAGGAGGAGGAGGAAAAGGAGGATGGGGAGGAACGTTCGGAAAACAACTGTGGAAGTGGTTGACGGGATTGGTGTTGGTGTTTTTGGGGACGATGTTGTACTTGGCCCAAGGCAGTCTCGTCCTGTTTGTGTGCAAAGTGGCGCAAGCCAATCTGTTGCCGACCGACACCAACTGTGCGCCGTTCACGAACCTGCGCGCGACGGTGTCGCCGATTGCGGTGAACGCCTTCCCCGCGGGCGACAACACATCGGCGAAATTGGAATTTCCGTGGCCGGACGCGCATTGGCTGCTGGACATGATGCGCCAATACAAAGCCGGTGAACATGCGCATTTCTTGGTGGCGTATTGGATGTCACTGTTCGAGGACACGGCGGCCTTCAACTATGGATGCATGAGCACGGTGTTGAACGGGTTGCATCAAACGTTGCCCGAATCCGCGCTGCTGTTGTTGGGACCCATACTCACGGTCGTTGGTGCGCTGTTGGTGTGGCTGGTGGACTTCGTGGTGATCGTGTATCTGTACTTTGCGCACTTTCGGTGGTTCTTTCGCACCAAAGTGGCCGATGGATCGTGGAAAGAGGTGACATTGTTTCAACCCGTGCAGTACATGATGGCGTGGTGGTTTTGCTCCGTGTTCTTTTGCCTCTTCTTCCTCTTGTTTCCCTTCGCGGCGCTGATTCCGCTGCTGGCGACCACGTGGTGTTTGTGTTCGGTGCTGGGATACGTCGGGATGTTGGACGGGATGGAGATGGGGGCATGGGGATTTGTGCGAGAAACCTTCCGCCAGTATCAGGGATTCGTGTTGAGCGTGGCGGGACTGGCTATGGTCTACTGGTCGTTCCGCAACACTGGCACGGCGCTGGGTATGGCGACGGTGGTGGCGTTTGTCGCGATATATGTCGGATTGATTTCGCTGGACTGGTTTGCGTCCCCGGATGCGGATGGATTGCCGCGCAGTCCATTGAGCAGCTACGCGCAAGCTGCGAAGAAGTGTCCAACACCCGCGGAACAAGCTAACGATGGACATGGATGGATCTACCATCTCTTGTTTGGCAAACCTTCGTCGTTGCGTGGAGGAGCAGGAGGAGGAGAACAGCAACAGCAACAGCAACCACAACAACATGGAGGAGGAGGAGGAGGAGGAGGGTCCGCGTCTCCAGGAGGAAGCAAACGACCGTTCTCGTTCCAGAGATGGGATGCGTTGAAGAAATCCGCCATGCACCTGGAAGAAACACTTAAAAAGAACCAACGGAGAGCAAGGACGACATAGATCCAGGGCAAAGGCAGAAGAAAGCAGGCAAGAAACAACACGGGAAAACTCAAGACCCAAGACCCAAGACCCAAGAAACAAAAGAAACATCATGCGCGGCGGCAAAGGCAAACAACAACAACAGTCAACTAGCAGCAAACAGGATGGACAGAAATTGAGCAAGGTGCCGACCGTGACCATATGCACCCCCACATTCAACCGCCGTCCATTCTGGCCGATGACCATCCGCTGCGTCGCCCAACAAGACTACCCCGCCGAGAAGATCGAGTGGCTGGTCTTGGATGACGGCACAGATTCCGTGGAAGACTTGCTCAACGGCGTGGTGCCCAATGTTCGGTACACGCGTGTACCAAATGGGGAAAAATGGAGCATTGGGAAGAAGCGCAATTGGTTGAATGCGCAAGCGCAAGGGGAGGTGATTGTGTACATGGACGATGACGACTACTATCCTCCGCAGCGCATCAGTCACGCGGTGGAGACCTTGCGCCAAAACCCCAAAATCATGATCGCGGGGTCCAGCGCCATGTACATGTTCTTCCGCGATTTGAACAAGCGCATGATTTTGTACGGCCCGCACGGAAAGCAACACGCCACCGCCGCGACATTTGCCTTTCGCCGCGCATTGCTCCGCACAACATCGTTCCAGGAAGGCGCGTCGCTGGCGGAAGAGAAGCACTTTTTGAAGAATTACACAGTCCCCATGGTGCAGCTGGATCCGCGCAAAACCATCCTCGTGGTCGCGCACAACCACAACTCCTTCGACAAGCGACAGTTGTTGGTGCAGGGCAATCCACATGTGCACGATACGTCAGTGCAAGTGGAAGAGATGGTGGGTTGCGCCGCCACCTTGTCCTTCCTTCTGGACGAGATGGGACCGGCCTTGGAAGCGTACGACGCAGGCAAACCCGAACACAAGACCGACGTCAATGCGCAATTGAACACGATGAAGACAGAGCGCGCACAGCAACAGCAACAATTGAACCAGAAGCAACAGGAGTACATGGACACCGTGAACACCCTTTTGGCCATGAATGGGATGCCTCCTGTGTATGATGGCAAAACTGGCGGTGGTGGTGGTGGTGGCGGCAGAACAATGGGATTCGAAGACTTTGCGCGCCTGGAAATGTTGGAGCGCGAAAACGCCGCCTTGCGTGAACAAAACATGCATCTGAAGACGAAGTTGCAAGACATCATCCTCGCGCGCCTGCAAGAAGCCAATGCACGCAAGAAGGAAAAGAAAGACAAAGTCCCCGCACTCACCGCCGCCACCGCTGCTGCTGACATGGTCAATTGCGATGGATTGTGCATCGAAGGTGTGTAATACTGCCGCCGACGCCATCGCCGCGACACAACTTATCCATTCCTTTCCATTCCTTTCCATTCCTTTCCACTTTTCATTCCTTTTCGTTTGGTCCCTCTCTCCACGTGGCCACACGAAAACCCGAAACATCGAAACTCCGAAAATGCTTGGTTCTGTCTCGGGTCGCGTATTCCCGTCTGCTGCTGCTGCTACTGCATTGTCGTTTCGAGACTTGGCGGCGTGCAGCAATGTGTCTCTGACGGACAAACGATCGTCGTCCTCGGTTCCAGGTGTTTCTGCATACCCGCAACAACACCTTCGTATCCCGCTGTCGCAATTGCCGATCGCGCTGCGCGTGCCGCGCTATCGATACGAGATGCCGCCCTTTCCACCTTTCGTGGACGATACCCACAAATTGTTTGCGGTGCAAATCCATTCGCCGCTGCACGTCACCATCGGCCTCTGTCTTCCGTCCACCCCCCTCGTGACAACGGTGGGGGAAGTGGAACAGGTGAGCAACGAGGAATGCGTCGAAACCAAATCCACGGATTCCCTGCTTCTGCAACCCCGCGCAATCCTGAAGTTGGCGCCGCATCGCGGCAATCGGGACGCCATGGTGGTGCATGCATTGTCGCTGTTCACTCCACATCGCACCTGGACCGTGCCCGACGTGTACGCCAGCGACGATGTCCGCCAACCTCTCGCACGCATCGCCAAGGATGCAGAGGAAATGCAACGCCGCGAATCCGCACACATCGCTGACTTGTTGCTGCAGTACGCCATTCGCACCACTGCCGTGCGCTATGGCATTGCCTACCTGCACATTCCAATGTCCCGCCATGCCGCACCCCTGACCGATGTGCATCGCAAACACATGGCGCAACGCTCCTACAATCTGTGCACGCGAAGGTCTGTATCCAACCCGCACCAAGCAGAGAAGTATTTCGAACGACACATCAACGTGAAGTACGAACGCTCCCAATTTGAAGGCATTCAACTCTATCAGCGCTGAGCAGCAGATAGAATTGCCGAGTAAGTGTGTCATATTTTGCAGTGTGTCATATTTTGCCGTGTGCTGTATATGGATTGTCGATTGTTCAATGTTAACTCATAACAAAGCATGATGTGTAACTCGTGTGCAATTGCTTTTATTCACTCTTTCTTTCTTACTCATTCTTACAACAACATCACTAACCACCTACGTTTCAACTACCGCTAACAAACAATGACGAATCATGACAACTATCTCTACGGAAAGACCATGACCTTTTGTTTCCCTCCGTCCACATGCATCATCATGCTTTGCGACTGCGCTTGACTGCGGGAGTCTTGGAGTTTGCGGCGTCGGTGGCAGCGGCGCCCTTTGCCTTGGTTTTCTTGGAACGTTTGCGGTCTTCTCCATCTTCTGCGGATTCTTGTTCCTGGTCCTGTTCCTGGCGCATCGCATTCTCCCAGCGCTGTTTCTTGTCGGCAACAAACTGGAGATAGTTCGCGCGCACTTCGTCGAGGTCGTTCAGCCACAGCTGTTCGGCGCAAGTGTTGCGCAATACCACCATGCGATGATCCAGGTCTTTTTCCTCCGCCAGCAACGAGGTCACATTCTCGACCGTCACCGCATCCATCGGCATGCGCGTGAGGTACTGGTAGGTTCCCTCGACGATGGTTGTGGAAGAGGAGGGAGAAGAAGAAGAAGAGTCTTCCTCTTCATTGGCGCCATTGGTGTCATTGGTGCCGCCGATGCGGTCCAATCCGTGCGATGCCAGCAAGATGTCAATCTCGGCTTTGGTTTTGCGGCGCAAGTCAATCGTGCCGTCCAATACCCGTTGGATGTAGCGTACCTTGTTGCTGACCAACGTCAATTGTTGGCCCAACACACGCAACATCTCTGTTTTGCGCGCCTCGTACAAGCGCAGACGCACCGGATAGAAGGCGCGCAACACGTCGGCCACCGTGTCGAATTTGCGCAGATGTTCCTCCTCGTCGAAGAGATGCATGTTGGTCGACGTGAGCGTCTTGTATAGCTTCAGCATCTTTTCGAGCTTGTTGCAGCCATGTTCCGCCGGTTCCGCCATCCACTCTTGCAACTTGCCCGGGTGGAAGATGATGTCGTACTGCACCGTGAAATCCGTATTGGATTCCTTGGTGTCCGCCACGATCGGCGCGATGCGCTTGCCCGCCTTGTCCACACCGGGGTCCATGAGTTCTTCCGTCACCTGCTTCAATGTTTCCGTCCACACGCCCACCGGCAACTCCGTGACGCGCACCGTGTTTTCGTCCAAAACCTCGTACTTGCCGCGCACCAGGAATTTGTTCTCGGACAGCGGCGTGATCGTGCCAGTGAAGCCATCGTAGAACGGCAAAAAGGTGGGTTCGTCAAACACGGTGTCGTCGGCCTCGGGCAAGAGTCGATCGCGCAACACGTCGATCAGCGCCAGCGGGTTGTAGCAAAGAATGTTGGTGCTGAACCCCGTGCCGATGCCCTCGGCACCGTTCACCAGCACCATGGGGATGACGGGCGCATAGAAGAGCGGCTCCACGCGCTTGCCATCGTCGTCGAGGTAAGTCAGCACTGCGTCGTCGGGCTTGGGAAACAGGGTGCGAGTGAGTGGATTCAATTGCGTGAAAATGTATCTCTCCGAGGCGCTGTCTTTGCCGCCGCTGAGACGCGTGCCGAACTGACCATTGGGCAGCAACAAGTTGATGTTGTTTGCGCCGACGAAATCTTGCGCCATGTTGACGATGGCGGCGTTGAGACTGGCCTCGCCGTGGTGGTAGCACGAATGCTCCGAGACATAGGCCGCGAACTGCGCCACCTTCAATTCCCGGGTCAAGTTCTTCCTGAAGGCCCCGAACAAGATTTTGCGCTGCGAGATTTTCAAGCCATCCATCATGTTGGGGATGCTGCGCGCGCAGTCGTACTTGGAGAAGTGGATCATCTCGTGGTGCACAAAGTCTTCGTAGGAAACGCGCGGGGCGCTGGTGTTCAGATAGCGCGTGCGATCGTAGTTCTCCAACCAGCGTTTGCGGTCGTTGGCGCGCTCCTTGTTGAACACGAGGTCGATAGCATCTTCGCTCTGCTCCGTCGCGAAGAATTCCACAATCTTCTTGTTGCGGAAATAGTCCCGGAACTCTTCGCGCGTGCTGGTTCCCAACCCCTTGTAGTACTTGACCGTCCAATGTCCATGGTGGTCGCCGCCTTGCTCTTTCCACTGCTCGTATTCGCCGATGTTGTAGAATGGCAGCACGTGGTTGCCGTTGCGCGCCTTCAAAATCGGCGTGTTCATGAAACAAATGAAGCCCGGCAGTTGCGCCAAGGTCGGCCAGGCGGAGGCAAACAGGTTGATGCCAAGCCCGCGGATGTGGCTGCCGTCCAAATCTTGATCGGTGAAAAACATGACCCGCCCGTATCGCAAGGAGGCGCGCACTTCCTCCACGGTGCGATATGCGCGCCCCGACTCCAACCCGAGGATGCGCTTGATGTCGGCGATTTCGGCATTGTCCGACATCTTCTTGACCGATTTGTCGCGGACATTCAGGATTTTGCCCTTCATCGGGTAGATGCCGTAGTAGTCGCGGTCCTGCGACGACAAGCCGGACATGACGGCTGCCATGGCGGAGTCGCCTTCGACCAACATGCACGTGCAGAGATGCGACTGGTGGGTGCCCGCCAAATTGGCGTCGCGCAACTTGGGGATGCCGCGCACGGTGCGCGTTTTCACCCCGTCGGTCTCCCGCTTGGCCTTGCGGTTTTCGCGCAGTTCCGTGAGGGCGCAAGCCGAATCTGCGACCCCCATCTTGGCCACTTTCTCGATGAAGCTGTCGCTGACCACACAGGTGGATCCAAATTGCTTGGACGGCGTGGTGAGGAAATCCTTCGTCTGGCTGTCGAAGGACGGGTTTTCCACGTCGCAGCGCAGGAACAACATCAATTGGCCGCGGATGGTGTTGGCGTCCACCTTGATTTTCTTTTTTTTCTCAATCAGCTTGCCGACTTTCTGCACAATTTGCGACATGATGTAGTCCACGTGTTTGCCGCCCTTGGCGGTGTGAATGCCGTTCACAAAGGACACTTGCTGGAATTCGTTCGTGGGACTCAGGGCCACGGCAAACTCCCATCGCGGACTGCTCTCCTCGTACACGCGCGCAGCCTGCTGTTTGTCACCGATGAAGAGATTGATGTACTGCGGGAAGCTCTTGATGGGCACTGTCGCGCCATTGTATTTGACGGTGATGTTCTTCTCGGTGATGGCGGCGATGTCGTAAATACGTCGTTCCAGCAGAGCCATCATGTCTGTCGACAACCGTTCGGGCATCAACCCCAGGCGCGCATAGTCCGGGCGAAAGGTGATTTTGGTGTAGGGTTTCACTTTGCTCTTCGTAATAGACGGCGTGCCGATGCTCTCCAGGTTCGGACCAAACTCCTGCACGTACTTCAAGCCGCGGATATGGTCGACCGTTTCCACACGGCCGTAGGTAGACCAAATGAGCACCAACTTGAACCCGAACCCATTCTTGCCGCCGACGATTTTCTTTTCGTCCTTGTTGTAGTTGGTCGACGTGCGCAAATGCCCGAACACCAACTCCGGCACCCAGACTCCCTCTTTCTGGACGACGTCGATGCCATTGCCGTCGTTGGTCATGGTGACCGTGCCATCCGACGGGTCGATGTCCACCTCGATGCGGCGCACCGGCACGGCGTTCTCCACCTTGGCCAACAAGAGTTGTTCCATGCGCACCACGTGGTCGCGGCAGTTCACGATGCCCTCGTCGAACAGTTTGAACAACCCCGGCACGTACGAGATGGTGCGCGCTTCGATGCCATCCTTCGCGCTATTCAACACCCAGACGTCGGCATCGATTTTGTCCACCGACCCAATGTAAGTGTCCGGATTGTCCAGAATGTGTTGCTTGTCCGTTTTTTGTTGCACGTCGAAAAACAGGGCGTCTGACGCTACTGCCTCGACCGGCGCGGACGAAGAAGAAGAAGAAGATGCAGAGGAAGAAGAAAGTGACATGTTTGGTTGCGTTTGGTTTGTTTTTGATTTCAACCGATTACACGTGCAGGAAAAAAAACAACAGACAAACAAACAAAAAGAGAATGAGAGAATGAGAGAATGAAAGAATGAGCAATGAATTGTGTTGCACCGGCAGTTCGTGTGAGTGTTCATGTGCAGGTGCGATGTAACTAATCTTCTTCGATGGAAAAGAAGAGTGCATCGTCGATGGCAGTGGTCGTATCGTTCGCTTGCAATTGGTCCACGGTCAAACTCGGTGCGGACGAGTAACGATTGCTTGATAATTCAATGCGCACATGACCAAGTTGTCGCTGCTGATTGCCCTTGCAGAGAGGACATTTGTTGGAACGCGCGAACCATGTGGACAGACACTCTTGGTGACCCAGCCATCGGCTGCAGATACTGTTGCAACGCGTGTACAAATGTGCGTCCGGAGAGGTGGTGCATCCAGCGACAATCGGTGGCGGCGCAAAGTCCAGCAGACAAATAAGACAAGTTTCCTCTTCTGCGGGCGTCGGAGGCGAAAGGGTTGCAACCACGACCGACTCTTCTCCGGCTTTCGATTCCTGCGCCGCCGCCGCATCTCCCACTTCAGAACTTCCGATCACTTTTCCCATGTCTTCTGGCGGCATAGCTTCGACGGTGGCTTCGGTGGCCGCGGCTTCGGTGGCTTCGGCGGCTTCGGTGGCCGCGGCGTCCGGGAGTCCAAACAAGGTGCCAAGTGCAACGGCAATGGCTGGGTATTCTTCGCCAATTTCATCGACGGAGGCAAACTCGCGGTTTTTCAGCTTCAGAATGCGCAGCAACACACAGAGCAGGTGTTTGCACGGTTTTCGGCGACGCACAAAGTCGGGGCACGAGCACCGACTGGCTCTGTCCGCCCCCGGAGAACACAACCACACATCGTAATAGCCGACTCCCCGCGAGGACGACACGTGAAAACTCCAGCAGTGGGAGATAGAATGGAAGGTACATCGCGACAACTGCAATGGATCATGAAAGGCACGATTGATGCGCACGCGGTGATGGAAATGGTGCTCTTCCTCAGTGTGCGAATGCCGACGTGCCATGGATGAGGATTGGGAAAGGGGGGGGGGGGAGTCCAAACAAAAGGTGATGCAGCAGTGGTGATGGTTGCGCGTCGTTGTTTTATATTTTCTTCGGGCGATGCATATCAGCAGCCGCCAACAAACCACCACCACTCCCCCCTCCCCATTCATCGCGCCGCTGCCCACAATACCAAGCTTTGCACCCCCCGTTTTTTTCAGGAAAGGACGGACAAACCAGAGCAGTGAATGTCGCGATTGTTGATGACCCCAGGCAAGAAAGCCAACGTGCGTCGCATGCTGCACTATGCGTCGTTGCGTGCACCCCTGAACGGATGCGCGTGTCAACACGACAAAGTGGACAAGGCGCACCTGGACGACACCAGCAACACTGTTGCCGCGCGCACATCTCGCAACATGCGCGTGGCTCAACAATTGCAGACAGTGTACCATGGCGGCAACATTCATTTTGGTTCGTTCTATTTAGGCGTGCCGCTTCACGTGGATGCGTTTGGACGGACGCCAGGCATGCCAGGTGGAAGTGGGCGACCTCCCACGAACTTTTGAAGTGGTGCGTGGAAGTGGCAGCCGCCGCCTCACGTGTTTTATTTTCTCGTCGCAAACTATCTTCTCTTCCACTCCCTTCTTCGCGACACAGTTTCCCTTCCATCATCACGTTTGTACGGTCGACCATGACACGCATTCCCGCTGTTGGCTCTCGCGCACAAGTCTGGCATGGAACTGCCAAACACACTTCCGGCGGATTGACCCGCAAGGATTTGATGAAAAACAAACACGGTCGCATCGTTTCGCGCCGCAAACACGCCACCGCCAAGCGTGAACGTCGTTTGGTGAAAGCCGGCTTCCTCACCAAAAAGGGTCACTTTGGCGCAGTGCGCGTGGATCGTGGCACTCGTCGTTCTTCCGCTCGTTCTCGTTCTCGCTCTCGCTCTCGCTCAATGCGTGGAGGTGGCGGCGTCTATGGCGGTGACATGTCTCCCGCGTCTTTCCCTTGAAGGATGCTTCCATAGCTTCAAAGCAAATGCCGCATCGTTCCTGTACGGTTCTAACTTGGTCGTGAGACGAAGGTGATGCTCGGAGTCGCACAGAGTGGCCAATGCATCCAGGTTCAGATTCGGACAGTCGCCAAACATGCAGTCGGTTTTGCGAAAACACGTGCGCAACGGTTGCCATTGCGCGCGAAACGGATCAACCAGCGACCAACATCCGTGAAACATGTTGCAACCATCAATGAGTTCCTGCGCAGGTGCTGCCATCCAATTTTCCAGAGACTGGTTGAATATCCAACAGTCGCGAAACATGTATCGGGTTTCGCGCGCACTGTGCATGGTCCACGCGTTCAACGGTTGGTTGAACTCGTAGCACCCGTCAAACATCGCTGTGAAATCTTGCACATGCGACATGCACCACGTGTCCAGTGGTTGGTTGAACTTCCTGCAATGTTGAAACATGAAATCGCACTCAGATGATTGCGTGTGCGCAAAAAGTTTCCACCCATTCAGCGGCTGATTGAAGTTTGCACAACTTCGAAACATGCCGTTGGCACGCTCCACTCGGTGCATATTCCATTGTTCCAAGGGTTGATTGAATATCGGACAGTCGGAAAACATGAACGTTGTGGATCTGAAGGAATGCGTGTTCCATCGATCCAAAGGTTGATTGAACGAGTCGCACATCCGGAACATGTTGTCGGCATGCACCACGTTGGAAACATTCCAGTCGTTCAGGGGTTGATTGAAACAATGGCAACTGTCGAACATTCCCACCATGTTCTTCACCTTGGACACATTCCATCGGTGAAGCGGAACGTTGAAATGTTGATTGCGGGCAAAGAGGAATTTCATGTTCACGACATTGCACGTGTTCCAATGTTGCACGTCTGGCACACCAGACTTGATTCTGGACCCGATCGCACTGTTGCTCCAATCGCAAAACGCATTTTGCATATTGGTCACCTGCGACGTATCCCATTCTTCCGGCGCACCCCACCGAAAATGACGCAGTTTCACTGGTTTATCGTGAAAGCATACCAACACATTCGATGGAAAAAAACAATCTGCCGACTCCAAAGCCGTAAACAACCACACTTGTTCAAATAGCTGCGCAGCGTGCACACAACGCTGGGCGAGCCAATGTTGTTGCAAGGCTCGTCTGGCGCATTCGTTTGGATGTTGTGACATATTTTGCAGTGCAGGGGGAATGGGTGATGTGTGAAGTGGACTGGGGAGTGGAGAAAAAAATGTGTTGGAAAAGATTTGTTGTGAAGGACTTAATGCTAACATCGCTGTTGCCACACGCATTTTCGCACTGCGTGGTTCACGATACATTGTGACATATTTTGCCGCTGTGGAGAAGAAACCACACTTTTTTCTCCCGGTAGAACACGACCATTCACCCACCACATTTGCAGCGCAAAGATGAATGGAAAATTGTATGGAGAATGGGACACTTTGACGTCGTCGTCGTCGTCGTCGTCGTCGTCGCAGATTTTGATTCGCGATGAACGGGCATTGCGCAAACGCGTCAACGAAGTGTACAACAAGGTTGTTTATTCGAACGATCCAAGGAAAGTGTTTGAGAATCCAATGAATGTCTTTAGCAACTGGGATGTGAGATATGTCACGGATTTCACAGAATTGTTTGCGCACAAAAACGAGTTGTTTGACGACGACAATATCAAAGAGTTTGTCGACATCAGTCGATGGGACATGTCCAGTGCAAGAAACCTGACCCGCATGTTCGCATTTTGCTCTGGATTCAACCAACCGATTGGAAACTGGAAATTGCGTTTGGTGGAAAATGCAAGTGGGATGTTCGATGGGTGCATATCCTTCAATCAACCACTGGGCCAGTGGGAAATGGGCAATTTGATCAACGCACAGAGAATGTTTGCATCATGTGCTGCATTTAACCAACAGCTGAACACTTGGTATTCGTACAGTTTGGTCAACACGCAAGAAATGTTTCGTCAGTGCGAATCCTTCAATCAATCGCTGTCCAGATGGGATATGTCCAACCTGCAAGTTGCCACTGGCATGTTTCGAGGGTGCACGTCGTTCAATGGATCGCTGTACGGTTGGAACGTGAGACGATTGGAGGATGCAGGTGAGATGTTTCAAGATTGTGAGTCATTCAATCAACCCTTGAACAGTTGGCAATTGTTACGCCTGACCAGGGCGGTTAAAATGTTTTACGGATGCAGAGCATTCAATCAACCATTGGACAACTGGAATGTGTCCAATCTGCAAAATGCGTGGACCATGTTTGCGCACTGCGTGTCGTTCAATCAACCGCTGACCAACTGGGATGTGTCCAGCGTCACAGCCTTCCACTTTATGTTTTCGAATTGTCAACAACTGCAACAAGATTTTTCCCCATGGTACGAACGGAGCGCAGCCTATCGCACAATCATCGACAATGGAGACTATGAAACCATCTTCTTCTTTTGTCCACTGATGACATACAATCTTATTTCGCCGCATGCACCACCGCCACCACCGCCACCGCAACCAGCACGTCGTCGGCAAGTGCAGATGCCGCAAGGTGTTGCCTACGAAGTGCACAGGTATGCGGAGAGAGTCATTCCGAAGGTTGCTCCGCTTCTGCAACAATTGCCACCCATCCGAGACGCAATGAACGACCAAACACTTCGTCCAGAGGACGTGTTTGTTGCCATCGGTGATGCGTTGCGCGGCTATTTTCAACGGGTTTCGACAGAGCCAAATGCACCCGACGAGGGGATTCAAGGAGTCATTTTGAGATACTTCCAGGTTGGAGGAAGAGATTCCAGCATCGACTGCACCTTTTTCGAGCAGAATTTTCCTCTGATGAAGGGCGTGGTGGACTTTGTGCTAACTTTGCCGGAACAATACCAAACCCTCTACTTCGGCGAATATGTTCAACAAACGTTCCTGGCGTACAACACTGGAACCGCTTCCAAAAGTTGTGTGCGCGGTGCGTACGAGCGCATTGTGACGGTTGTCAGTGTCCCCATTTCCATCCTGGCCAACAGTGAGGACACAACAGTCGCGGACGAAGCCACATTGAAGTTGTACAAGGAAATCCAACGTGTCTTTGGCGAAGGAATGGGAGGTATCAATCCCACCACTTTGAACAACTTTGCCCAAACCTGCATCCGCGAAATGTACGAAGGCGAAAACCTTCCCTTGACGGCGGACGAAGGCACCGAAGATGCTGTGCGCATTGCGGAATTTCGAGCAAGGGTTCCGTACGCGGAACGAACCCGTTTGCTGAAACGATGTGTCAAGGGCAAGTACGCAGCAAACGGATATCTTGAAAGTGCGGATGCGCCGCAAGCTGACGTGGAAAAATACTTCGATGATTTGAATGAAGTTGACGAATTGTACGGTGGCAAAAGTGGAAAGCGCCACACGCTGCGACGTCGCCGAACCACCAGCGGCAAAAACTCGGGCGCAACGAGTCGCCGTCGCCATCGCGCTCACCAAAGACAAACACGACGTGGTCGCAGTTGTGTGAACAACGGACATCCATCACTGCGGAACACCAGATGTCTTCGCCGCCGCTGCCATGGCAACCGCAATCGTCTCCATCTTTTGCGCCGTCGTCGTTGACCACCCTTGTGACACATTTTGCCAACCTGGACGGCGGAAGTTGGAAAAGAAAAGAAAAGAAAAGAAAAGAAAAGAAAAGAAAAGAAAAGAGGAGGATGTGCGCAATTTTCTCTTCCAACAATATAACAACATCCTTGTTTTTTTCGCCAACGAACTTTGCATTGGAGAATCCTTTCCCGTTGTTGCATTTCGAACAATGATCATGTTTCCGGACAGGGAACCTTCGTCTTCATCTTCATCCTCGTCCGCGTCGTTACCAACGTCAGCGCCAGCGCACGCACCCCATCCGATCAAATTGTGGTCGAAAAGAGGCAAGTCCAAACCGACGTTGGGACCAAACGATTCGATCGTGGACGTGACCTCCAGCACGCCCGATGAACGATTCCGCATCTTGTCGCCGTTTTATCCGCACACCACTCCCGACGGACAACCTGCGTTTGAAGTGCCCTTCGTGCCCGGCCAGCGATCTTTTTCGGTGGAAGGTATCTGGCAAGGATTGAAACTCATGCCGGACAAACCCACGAAGGGGACTGGTCCACCGGGCACGGATTTCACCAAATTCACCAACCGGGAGATGAAGGGGCTGAAGCGCGCGAGGAGCCGAACGGTCGGTCACTATGCGGGGCCAGGCAAAGAACCCCTTTCCTACGAACAGGCGCGTCTGCAGATTTACATTCCGGTCTACAACGAAATGTTGGACCGGTTTGGCCAGGATGCACTGAACGAATTGTACAAGATGCACCAACGCGGGACCTTGAACCTCCTCGATTTCGACACGAACGAAGATCCGATGAATTTGGGCAAACCGTTGGCGCATGCATCCTTGATCAAGCGCCGATTGATGGACATGGATGCAGCCCGCCAAAACACCACGGGATCGACGACGACCGCCGCCGTCCAGCAACCGTCAATGCCACTGCCACCACCTCTGACCAACCCTTTTGCACAGTCGCACAAGCGCGTCAACAGTCAGACGACGGCGGCGGCGGAGAGCACAAGTGCCAAAAAGCCGCGTCTTATAGAACCACGGAGGGAGGAAGAGGACGTGGATGTGTTTGAACCATTGAAGGCTTCCACTTCCACTTCTGTCGCTCCCTCCCTCGTTCGTCCACCAACGTTGCCGCCTGCGCGGCGCGAAGTCATTGATTTGATGTCCGACGACGACGACGAGAGAGAGGTTGCGCCACCGACGAGACTTGGACGCGAAACCAATTCACGGGAAGTGATTGATTTGATTTCCGACGAAGACGACACGGACTATCATGGAGGTCGTGGTCGTGGCCGTCACCATTACGTTCACCGGCGTAGGCCGAGAAGTGTGCGTCCCGCAAAACGCAACCCTGGCGCCGCGAACAAAAGCAGAAGAGTTGCACGCCGAGGTGTCCGTCAAACTCATCGCTCCGGCAGCCACCGACGCCGTAGAACATTGCGCCGTTACCGTCGCCGCACATAACAATCTCCCTTTCGGTCCACACATAAAAGAAACAAAAAAAACAGAATCAAACATGTGGCCAAACATCAAGAACGACAACAAGGACCAAGAGCATTCACAATATTCACCGGAACTGGCATACGTGGCGGTGATTCGATGGACTACGTCCAGTGCAGAGCCTGTGCTGGTAGCTGGACGTAGTCAACTGTTCGCGGACAAGTGGAGCGACATCAAACTTCAATTGGTGGAAGACAATGCACAATTGCACATTCCCGGAAAATTGTACACGGTTTTGCACGGCACACACCAGTGGAATATAGTGCAGAATGAGCATGGACTGAGTTTCCTGCTCATTACGCACAACTTCTACCCTGTGCGTGTCGTGCTCCAATGTCTGGAGGAATTGCAGCGTCAAGTTGCGGCAAAGTATCAGGCGCGCGCATTGCAGGTGCAACGTGACGGTGAGCTGTCGCCGGAGATTGGGGCAGTGTTGCACGCGCTGTGCATGAAATATGACAAGTTGTTGGAAGTGGATGCTATCAGCGCGGTGCAGAAGAAAGTGGACGCGGTGCGCAACGTGATGCACGACAATGTTAGCACGGCCTTGGACAATCTGGTGAAATTGGAATCGATCGAGGTGGCGGCAGAAGAACTGATGCAAGAGTCGGACATGTTTCGCCGCCGTGCCAAAGAGTTGCACCATCGGGTGTGGTGGAGACAGTGCAAACAGACTGCCTGCATCTCCGCCGCGGTGCTCGCAGTTGTTGGAATATTGGTCATCGTCATCTTGGCTGCATCGCGCAAGGACGCTTTCAGTTGAACACGTGCAGTTGTCATGAGCGTATTTGTAGTTGTGTGTTGTTTACAGTTTGGAGTTTGCAGATTACAGTATATGCGCACCGAAACTTGATTTGTAATGCCATTAATGAATTGAAATGTTACACGCGTGTACCAAATGTTGTTTTTGTTCCGTGTGTTGCCTTCCAACACACATATAAAAGCGTCTTGGCAAGGGGGATGCACAGTCCTTTTTTTTTGGCAGAGCGAGCTTGCGCGTGTTTGGTTTGTTTTTTCCTCTTCGACAAACAGTCAGTCAATCTCGATCAATCATGATGGACGTGGATGGAGACAATAACGTCGCCGCAAGGGACTCAAACCCGGTAGTAACGACAACGACCACCGCCGCCGCGCAGACTTCGGCCATCGTAACCTCCGCGGAAGCATCTGTGACGACGCCGATGTCTCTGGTGGAATGCACGGAGAATGTGGCAATGCTGCATCGATGGGCAACGGAGGTGGGTATGGGAGAACGTCTCTCCTACTACCTCCACAAGTGGTTGCCTGCCACGTTGCGCGCGGAAAAAGAAGAGAAGGAGGCAAAACAAGAGCGCTTCGTGCGCATGACGGAAGAAATGACCTGTTTTGTGCAGATCTTTCTGAGCCGCAACAAGTACTTCTACTTGAAATCGAGTGGATTGTTTTTTCTGTACGGCACCGATGGGCATTTCCGCGGAGTCAGCGAGAACGACATCATCCATCAGTTGCGGACCACGATCACGCAGGCGCACGGGATGACCGACTGGAAGTACAAGTGTCGTGTGCATGTGTTGAAACAGATTCGCGAGCGATCTCTGTTTTCCTGTGTTCCGGAGAGTGAAACCATCCAAGACGTGTTGCGCGCATTGGTACCCACCTTTTTTCGCACCAAATCGGACGCTAAATATTTCTTGACCTTTCTGGGGGATCACGTGGTCAAGAAAGCTGCTGCCACTGGAACTGCTGCTACTGCAACCACCACTTCCACGATCAAAACGCATCTGTTGTTTCCGCAGAGTGCACACACCTTTCTCAATGAATTGAATCGCGCGGGGCACTTTGCGCTGGGTGTGCGCAATGCCACGGCGGACATGTCGGTGGTATGTCACGATCGCATTCCCGTGGCGGGGCGCCGCTGGGTAGCATTCAACGAGCTGTTCAGCATGAAGGTGTGGCGTGAAACATTGGCGCGCATCGGCATCGACTTGTTTTGCGTGGCGGCGCACTACAAGGCCCGCTACGGCAGCGCAGAGCAATACTTGGCGTGGGTGTGCGAAAAAGATGGACTGGACGACGGGTTGTCGGAAGTGGCGCCACTTCTGGGCGAAGGCGCGGCCGAACGGGCGATGGACCAGGCATTCTTGACCGAGATGCACGTAGTCCACGACGCCGATCCCGAGTGCACCATTACCGTCCGCCAGATGGTGTTTTTGTGGCACATGTTTTTGGCGCGTCACGGATGGGGAGACATGCGCGGCCGCCGCGCGTGCATTCAGCGCATCGCGCAGTACCTTCCTCTGCAGGAAGACACGGGAGTGTTTCACCATGCGCGCTGTGACACACTGCAGGACTTTATTGTCTTCCAGACGTTCTGGCAGAAGGACATCGAATGCAGCGATCGCCAAAGCATGTGGGAATTGGAGTTGGAAGAAATTGGGTTGTTGTTCGACCAATGGAAGCGACAGCAAGCTCACCAGGCAGCGGCGCGCCAGGGGTTGTTGTCGCCACCGCCCTCTCCTCAAGACGGCAGCAGTCGTCCGCCGCATGCAACGACGATCGATATCTTCCGCTGGATTCAGCACGGATTGAAACTCGGTGTGTACGAGGGAAAGTACGTGTTTCATGTGCGCAGTCGCCGCTGGCACAAGGAAGAAGAGGTGTTGCAAGTGTTGCAGACCGTGCTGAGTCGTCTCGACGCCGACGAGGGAGGAGGAGGAGGAGGATTGCGCACCCTTGGGCTGCCGATGGTGTCGCTCGACGACCTCTACCGTTTGTACAAGCGACATGTGCAGACCTCCCTGGTGTTTCACACGACGATGGTCGTCAACAAACAATATTTCGAAAAGGTCGTGCGCGCCTTGTTCCACGGCCGGTGGATTCACGACGTGTTTTTGTCGGTGGAGTGGTTGGAAGCACAAGGGAGTGTGTGGATCTCCGAGTATGCACAACGACTGTCGTGAGCACCGATGTGCACACAAAACAATCACATCCATCCAACTTTGCAACGTGACTGGAAAGACGGATCACAACAAAAAAAATCAGTCAGTTGAGCCATGCAGCGACCACAACATCGACGACGACAACCACAGCAAGGGATTCTGTTCGAAAACATTGACGTGGAAGACAACAACGCAACAGACACAAGCACGTGGGAGATTGGCCTGATCATGATATTGTGTGCTCTATTGTTGTGCGCGATGCCCTTCATCGATGGATGCAATCCGGACGTGGTTTCCTTTTGCCCTAATTATCGCAGTTTCCAAGGACAGATCACCTGGATCGGTCAATCTGCAGCCGATCGACGCTGGGGGTCGAACTTCACCCTTACCACCCCCGCCGCGAAACTTCTCCGCGAAACAAACCGCACGGTCGACAGCACTTCCACGTTGTCAAATGCGACACATTTTGCCGACATTCGCGTGGATGTTCCTCTTGCGCACTGGTCGCAAGAAACGTTGCCCCAGTTGCGCAAGGAGTCAGGAAGAGTCAGCAATGTGGTGCGTGTCATTGCCGCTGCCGCCGACAAACCGCGTGACCACTTTACTGACAGAGAGTACTGTGTTGTGGAGGTTGCGCACGAAGAGGCACGAGCCATGATGGTGGGAGACAATGTGACCTGGTACAAAATGGCGAGCGGCGACATGCGATGCGACACCCAACGTGCGGTACACAACCGCTGGATCGAGACTGCGCAAATTGTTTGTTGTGCATTGCTCATCATCGAAGGGATGCTCCTCGTGTTGTTGGTGGAAGCCGCCGTGCGGGAAAAATGTCGGCTTCACGGCACGAAATGGTTACAAGCCAGCGCTCACCCGTTGCAACCTCAACAACAACAGCGCCTGTAATGCCGCCCAACAAAAAGGTTGACATGAATGTGTTGACATGGTCATCATGATTTGTTTTCGTATTGTGTGTGTGTATGTGTGTACGTGTGTATGTATGTATCTGTGTGTGCAAGGAATGCGACAAACGTGGACAACGATGATGTGCGCACAGAGGCACCCCCCGTTGTTACCCACATGTTTACCCCCCCCACATCTCTCACCCTGTCGCATAATTTTACTTTTGGTGGTGTTGTGTGAAACGACGCTGCGTGAAAAAACGGCCCTCGGTGACAACGGAGACACAGTGCAGAGATGGATCAGAACGGAAAATGTGCGAAGACGAAGGCTGCGGGGGCAGCGCTTGTTGCGACTGACAAGGAGGAAGAAGTGGAGTGGGTGTCGGTGGAAGACTGGATGGCGTTGTTGTTTTTGCGGGACGAGGTGCAGGAGGCGTTGTTGCGCCAACTGTTTTCATTGACCACGAAGACGTCCCACGTGTTGTTGGGGGAAACGGAATTTATGTGCAACAATGCGCGCCTGGAATTGGATTACTGCGAATTCTTGCAGTGCGAATGCGCGAAAAATCGATCAAACCCTGTTTCCACTTCATCCGCTTCCACTTCATCCGCTTCCAGTTCGGCTTCTTCCACTCCAGCTGCTCCTGCTCCCACGTCATCCTTCTTTGCCTCCGTGACCGCGTCTGCAACCACCGTGGACACGACACCGACGCCTGCAGGCACGTCAAATGTGACCCGCTGGAACGGAACCCAGTTTTGTGTGTCGGCGTCCAATGCTGCGGGGTGGTGCAATGCCTACCAACAATTTCGCATGAAACACACCTTTCGCATCGCAGAGGGCGAAGATACCGCGCGACTTCCCATCGTGCGGTGTGAATTTGCCGAAATCTTGTCGGGAAGCAATTTCATGCAGTTGTTGCGCAAAATGAAGCGCATTCCTTCGCAGGAAGGCTTCCCATGGAGTGAGCGCGTCTTGGTGATCCGCGAGTTTGTGCCACAAGGCGTGCGCATCGAAGATGTGTTGGAGGCCTTTGGCAATGTGCGCATCGTCGTTCTCTCCGAATTGCTGCCCGAAGCGGAACTGAATGCATACTTTGCCAAACGATGTGCTGGGCTGCGCAAGCGCAAACATGTCGCCGTGCAGAGTGTGGATGGGTGCGGTGGAAAAGGGTAGGTGTAGTGATCGTCGTAGTGTCTAATGTGTAGTTTCGTCTCGGTGTCATTGTGTTTGCCGCGACCTTCTTCCTTGTAACCAGTAACCAGTAACCCGTAACCAGTAACCAGCAATCTTCAAACGCATGTGAACCGTTTGGTTTTTTTTTCTCTCTTCTTCTCTCATCATCCATCGGGGTTATCGTCTCCTTCTTCTCCGTCTTCTTCTCCGTCTTCTTCTCCGTCTTCTTCTGTTTTTATCCATGTCGACCGCCACTCCGTATGCCGTCGCCAGTCACCTCGGCTCCGTTGGTTACAGCGGCAATGTCACGACCCCCATCACTGCTCCCCTCAGCACGGACCAAACTCCGTGTCACATTCCGTATCACCGAGATGGATGGTTGCGCGGTGTCCGCCCCACTCCCCCTGCCTTTTACCCCATGCAATCTCCTCCCGCGGCGGACATGCAGGTGCTTCCACGCCACGTGTATTTGCGCACCTCGGTCACCGACGCGGAGCGCCAGCGTGCCATTGCCGCAGCCCGCGCCGCTCCATTGCAATCGTACACCTTGACCTCGTCGCAAAGGCGATGGCCGGTGTCCACGCACACCAACTACATCCCTCCCGTAGACTCGTCGCAGCGATTGGAGAGACTGAAGAGTGTCGCGGTAGGCAAATCGTCGTACAAAGTCGGTCTTCCCACGGAGGCGTTCCTCGGCAGCAAAAGTTACACTCCTTCCGACAGTCGACGAATGTTGCGCCGTGCACGCTCCGGGGGATGTGTTGCGCCACGCAAGAAGGGGGCCGTGGAGAATGTGCACTTGTCTACCTTGGGTGGCTGCGGGTGGGGAAGTATTCCGCGGTCCACATACTGAGTGAGATGACCTTTCCAGTGCATCTGACTTTGCACATTGGACTTTGCGCAACAACAAAAAAAAAGCAGATGGAAGATCAACGAAGCAACTGAGCAACCAACCAACACACAAACTTGGAAACAACCAACGATGAACAAGTACTGGGTAGAATTTCTCGGCACGGCCTTTCTCGCCTTCGTGTTTCTGTCCACGCGCCACTGGATTGCGACAGGCGCGGCTTTAGCCATCGCGATGTTGCTCGGCGGACCCATTTCCGGCGGCATGTTCAATCCCGCGTTGGTGGTTGCCAACTACAATTTGGGCCGCGTTTCCCGCAACGACGTCATCCCCTTGGTCGCCGTGCAGATGCTTGGCGCACTGTTTGCTTGGTATTCTTTCCGCAAATTTCTGAACGCGCCTGCGTCCTAGGCTCCTAGGCTCCTAGGTTTGCTGTGCGTTCAGTCCGCCGATGCCCATTCTGTTTTTTTAATCTCTCGGAACACCAACACCACAGCCACCTCATTGCCCCCCCCCACAGCACCATTTCACCATGCCAGTTCGCCGCCGCCACAACCGCAGTCACCGTCGCCGCCTTCGCCATCATCGCCGCACACAACGTGGTGGAGGCATTTTGGACTCGATTGCCTCTGGCTGGAACACATTGAAAGAACGTGCATCGCGCGCAGTGTCTTCCGTTTCGGGCACGAACAGCAGCGCGCTCACATCGTCATCATCCTCTTCTACCCCATCCTCGTACTCAACCTTGTTCCACTCCAATCCATCCGCATCGTTTTCCTCTTCTTCGTACACCAACAAAGTTGGCGGCGGAAGCAGACGACGCCGTCACACTCGCAAACATCGACGATAGACAGGCGCCGTGTTCAGACCTACACACCTATTGTTATTCTGCACGAACCATGCGCACTTCGAGAAAAAAAAAAGACGATGCCGACGAGAATATCTTCGCCGGCATTGTCGCATGTGAATCATGGGAAACTCACCTGTCGTCGTGCATTGTACATTTTCCCTCCCAATTCGGCAAAATATGTCACATCTTCATCGACGCATTGTTCGCCTGGTTGCGGTTCTTCCTCTTCCTCGTCCTCTTCCTGTTCCGCGTCGGTGACCACATCGACTGCGATGCCTGCTGGAATTCTTGCATGCATATCGTCGGGTGCGCTTCGTGCGTCGACGAGAACGACGTCCGCCTTGCACGGAGGTGGTGGCGCCATTTGCTCTTCGCCGCTGACGATTTTCCTCCAATACGCGGCGCACGTAATCCTCGCTGTCGCGCATCAGTTTGGAGACGTTGGATCCATACACATGGTCCGCCGATTTCAGGGCAGGCAATTTCCAATTGAGCACAGATGGATGCACGCTGTGCATACAGCACTGCGAAAACATGTTGTCCATGGTTTCCACACGCGACACGTCCCAGCGGTCCAGAGGCTTTTTGAAGTTGACGCATCCGGCAAACATGCTGTCCATGGCGCGCACGTTGGACACATTCCATCCATTCAGGGATTGGTTGAATGTTTCGCAACCTGCAAACATGGAGCTCATGTCGGTCACGTTGGACACGTCCCACTGTTCGAGCGGTTCATTGAAGCTATCCAATCCCCGAAAGAGACCCGCCATATCCGTCACCGCCGACACATCCCACTTTCCAATGGGATGGTCGCCGCCAAACATCTTGCGGAAAGAGTCCTTGTCCAGCACATATAATTCCACCACATCGCGCGCATTCGCGTTGGTCAAGTGAATCCGTCCGTCGGCTCCAAGCACGTTGTCCGTCTTCATCGCAGGCAGGCAATTGGGCAATCAGGCAAATCTACAATCACTGACAAAAAAAACAAACACGAAAAAAAAAGAGGTGGTGGGTATGTCGTGAGAATGAAGTTGGTGTTATTCTTTCTGCACAGAAACTTTTTCAGTCGGTTCGCATAATTTTACATTTACATTTCCCCCATTGCAGGATTACAATCATCATTATCATGCGCGACAACAACACTGCTACTACTACATGTATCAAACAAGTGACGCACGCCAAGGCAACATCAAAGGCGCGTCATGGTTCCTACGAAGATGTGTATGATGACAGTACACGCAAGTGGCGCAGACACTATTTGTCAACATCGCAGACAGTGCGCATCGATGCATCTTCTCCTCCCTCCGCCACACCAGGTTCATCACAGTCGCAGCCCATTGCTGCGGTAAAAAAAAGAATTCGACCCAACTGGTTGGGGCCTCTGTAATGCCTCCGAAAGCGGCGGCGGCGGCGACGACGACACCACCACTCGCAGCATACTTTTATTCCAAATCGTCTTTTTTTGTTTGTTTGTTTTCACTGAATTGTCAACACCGATCATGGGACCTGCAACCGATCCAGTGGTGCGCTGGATGAGTCGCGGAACGTTTTTGTTGGCGCCAGCGGGATGGATGCTGCTCGTGGGATGTTGCACCGCTGCCGCCACGGAACCGTGGATTGAACAGGCGCGACGGGATGTGGACGAAGAAGAACGTCGGCTTCGAAACCAATGTGTGCTCTTCGAAGATTTTTACGAAAACCGATTGTTGTTCCGCGGCCAACACGCTCGCAAGTTGCCACACTCCACCATCGGTTGTGGTTGCATGTCCAAGTTCCATTCGCGCATCATGCAATCATAATGTTTTGGTTTAGTTTCGCGCGCAGCATGCTTGTCTTCCTTAAGTGCTTTCACATTCCCCGGATTGCGTCGGTGGTTGCCGCGGGCGCAGGTTTCTCCATAGCTGTCGGGATGGCGGCCGGCGAAGTCTTTCAGAACAAGTGCGAAGTGCGCGAATACCGAGCATTGCGCGCTGAAAGCACCCGCCGATTTTACGAGTTGATCACGCGCGAAGGGTTGGGAGAAGATTGGGATCGGTGGCACGCTTCCAAATTCGATCGCACGGTTCTGAAACAAATCCACGAAGACCAATTTCGCGCGCATCTGGACCAACCATGAACACGTGCAAGGAAACAAACAAACAGGAAGGAATGTGTGTATGTGTGTATGTGTAAAGGTGTAGTTTGTAGGTACAGTGTGTGTGTGTGTGTGTGTGTGAATGTACGTGTATCGAACGTTGTAAGCTGGTTAAAAAAAGTCGCGCACTACTCTCCGAGCAACATTGCGTTGTTTCCTTGTTTCTTCGTTTAGTTCAATTGTCGCCACATGGATCACATGTCGCTGTCCGCGCTACCATCGTCCGTCACGTCCAGCACGTCGACACACGCCTCCGTCAATGTCAACCCCGATGCGTGGGGGGTCAAGTATTTTTCGATGTATCGGAAAATGCGCTGCACGTCCAGTTTGCTGACCTCCATGTTTTCCAATTCTGCGAATGGGATGTCGCCTGGTTGATGTCGCAACATGCCGAAGTAGGCAATCAAATCCTTCTTGTCGCGCCCCATCTTCTGACACAACCGCTGCAAAAACAGATGGTTGTTGTACTCTGTCGAGTATTTGGTCAACACCTTTGTAAAACGCACCTGCGCCTCCACCACCTCCCGATCTTTCGAGGTCGCTGCGTCCCACGATGAATGCTGCAACGCGGTGACTTCGGCGCCAGCAATAGCAGCAGTCTTGGTAGCGCAAGAAGACGAGAGAGATGAAGAAGAGGGTCGTCCATCGACAGCGGCGCGACGCGTGCGCTTGCTGCCACAGGGGATGGTTGGCGCAAGTGGTGATGGCGACGCGGACGGGAAGATGGTGCTGTTGCAGGATGGTGAATGCGATGGCGGTTTCAGTTGATGGAAGAGGGTGTGGTTGCGGAAGGTTTTCATGAGGGAGCTGAGTTCATTGAACTGCCAAATCTGTTTTTGGAAGGTGATGCGGTCGATGTAATCGGCGAAACAGATGTTGTCCAGTTGTTGTCGGTAGGCGCGAATGGCTCCCAGTTTGTCGCGCGAAAACACCGCATCGATGCGATCCACCACATTTTCGTGCCACAACAATCCCACGGAGGTGCGATCGGTGTCGTTCAAGATGCGACTGTGCAAGTCGATGGGGTGGGATTGTTGCAACAAGCGGTGGGTCACCTGTTTGGTATCGTCGTTGTAGCACTTGGTCTGCAAGATGCGGTGCAGGGCGGGGTCGGACAAAAAGGACGGATGTGCATCGTGGATGCGCTTCCAGTCGAAGAATTTGCGCAAGTCCCCCTGCATGAAGCGTGCCATGGAGTCGCGACACGACTCGGACAAGGTGGGCATCGCGTGCGCCACCAAGCGCTGCATCTGCGGCAATGTCGGCGGCAACAATTCGACGACATGACACACCTTCATCAATTCTTTGATCTTCTTGTCGCTCTTGTAACTCGCGATGCAAATCACTGGCACCGAAATGGACGCCTGCTCCTTTTGCTTCTTCGTCTTCTTCGGCCGGATGAGTTTGATCAGCGCACTCATCCCGCCTTTGTCGCCATTGTTCATGCCGTCCATTTCGTCCATCAAAATCGCGATGCGCCGCACCTTGCGCTCGAAGAGACTCATCACGTTCACGTCGGACATGGAATGTTTCGTGATGTCTTCCATGACACTCGCGTTGCGCACATCGCCAGCGTCGTAACTGATCACATCGTACTGCAAGGTCTGCAACAACTGCTTGACGAAGACCGTCTTGCCCGTGCCGGGACTGCCGTACACGTAGATACCCTTCTTCGCCATCTGATTGTGTTTGTCTTGTTCGAAGCGCCGCAAACATTCGCTCAACTCGCGCACTTGATCTTCACGTTCCAACCAACTGTTCAAATCCATCATCAGCGTCGCCGTCATTGTCGTCGTTTTCGGATTTTCGGATTTTCGTGGCAATGTGTGTTCCGCGCGAGCGTGTGTGTTGAGTGTTGTAGTATTGTAGTGTATGGGTGTGCACTGCGACTACCGTGGTTGCGGTGGTTGCAGTAGGTTTCGAGGTATGTATCTATATCTCCTTCTATTGCTGGTAACTGCTGCTGCCGTCTCTTCCATGGTGGGAGAGATGGTGGTAAAAGTGACACCAATTAGCATTTGAGGGTGCTGCCGTACGTTAATCCATCCCATTGCACTTCGCTGGCCAAGGCCCACTTGCGTTTTTGACACAGTCCGTTGCTGCCTTTGAACACTTCGTCCTGAAAGGATTTGATGAATTCGCCGGCATCTAGGGTTCCCGTGTTCAGGTACGATCGCGCCTTGGTTGGATCTGCTTGCGCGGCGCAGTTGCCGGAGGCATCGATCTTCCAGTAGTCGGGGCAATCCGCGTACACGCGCTCCACCTCTACATCTTTGGCATTGCGCAGCGACACTCCCAAGAACCCCATGACCACGATCAGTACGATGATTGCCGCATACAGCGCGATTTTGGTGACGGATGCCAAGTCCATGATTTGAGGGAGACAAACAAACCAACCAACTGATGCAAGAATAAAAACAGACGAACACGCGCTTGCGGGGGGGGATGAGTTACATTGCGCACAGATAATTTCTTTTTTTTTCTGAGTCGCCATGTATAGTGTGCGCACATTGCTTCTCGCCATCCTCCGTCTTTGTCTGTTCTCTTTTTCACTCCCCGTTTTCTTCTCCTCCCCCCGCCCCTCCCCATGCTGCATTCCGCGTCTT
>JACCED010838669.1_pt1 | contig 138586 bp, 254 predicted proteins | sample 7455021 | NCBI WGS metagenome assembly JACCED01 (sample SAMN15323456, study PRJNA562643) | freshwater metagenome | isolation source: river surface water | place: USA:Blue River Watershed | collected 2017-08-19 | reverse complement strand
GGTGAAGTCCGGCCTCTTAAGCCGAGAGAACTGAGTTCGAATCTCAGCACTGGGACCATATGGGGGTATAATTCAAAGGCTAGAATAGCCGGCTTTTAACCGGTCTATCAGGGTTCGAGTCCCTGTGCCCCTACCACTTAGTGAAATATATTTGTTGCTGAGTAGCTCTCAGTTGGAATAGAGGGAGTCATGACCCTAGTAGGTTCGAATCCTACCCAAGTATGTTTCACTAAGTGGTATATGCGGGTATAGCTCAGTTGGTAGAGCAGTAGACTTTTAATCTATTGGTCCACGGTTCGAGTCCGTGTGCCCGTACCAAATAATTTGGGTCTTTGGTGAAATGGATATCATCTCTGTCTTCGAAACAGAGGGTGTGGGTTCGATTCCTGCAAGACCCGCCATCTCGTTGTAGTTCAATGGATAGAACAATTCTCTCCTAAAGAATAGATCCAAGTTCGATTCTTGGTGACGAGGCCAAAAGTTATGGAGGTTGTTCCCTATTGCCGGCTGTAACCCGGTAGGCATTGTTAAGTAGGGTGGTTGCCAAGTAGTTCGATTCTTCCAACCTCCACCATATAGTAAAATTAATGTATCTCTAATGTAATGGCAGCATGACAGTCTCCAAAACTGTTCGTCGGGGTTCGAGTCCCTGGAGGTACGCCAATCATGGGAAGTTATCTGGGCTGGGCCCGGCACTGTCTTGAAAACAGATGGACTGCGAAAGCGGTTGGAGTTCGATTCTACCATCTTCCCGCCAAATTTGAGGTGACGCCACTGTCGTAAGAGCCAGCTGGAACGAGAAGACAAAAAGCCTAAGTGTGCAGATGGGCTCGCACAGCCTCAAATCTTTATAGTGAGTTGACAGAGTCTGGCTTATTGTGCCTCCCTGCTAAGGAGTGCGTCGCTGAAAGGCGGCACTAGGGTTCAAATCCCTAACTCACTGCCAATTTTATCCTTGAGTTAAGCGGGGCCGCATGCACCCTTGCCAATAGTAGGGAATGTCACTTTCGACGGTGACCTCAAGGGCCAATTTTATCTCTCTAAAGTGTTATCAGGTTGCATCCGCGGTTTGGGGCCGTGTGGTCTAGGTTCGAATCCTAGTAGGGAGACCAAGTTAATAGCCCGTTAGCTCAACGGTAGAGCACTCGACTGATAATCGAGCGACCTAGGTTCGATTCCTGGACAGGCTACCAATATATGTTAGTAAAAATTTGATGGGGCGTGGTGTAGCCTGGTTAGCACAACTGACTTTGACTCAGTTAGGTTCGGTTCGAATCCGGACGCCTCTGCCATCAATTTGTTGGGGATTCGCCAAGCTGGTCAAAGGCACCGGGTTTTGATTCCGGCATTCACAGGTTCGAATCCTGTATCCCCTGCCATACCGCCGTAGCTCAGTTGGATTAGAGCACTTGCCTACGAAGCAGGGGGTCGGAGGTTCGAACCCTTCCGGCGGTGCCAATTAAATTAGTCTACCGTCTCGTAATCTACGAAGTGGTCGACGTTGTGGCGCACTAATATAGATTTCTTCAATGTCATCCATATCAATTGCATCGCCATCAGCAGCCGCTTTAATAATGCCTTCTACTAAAATATGTAATGCATTATCTGTCTTAACATCTTCCCTTGTAATTTCGAGGATTCGAATTAGTGCAGGAATGTTAAAAGAAATAATAGTTTCATATGCTTCGGAAGCATCATCATCTGATTCAACTTCTGTTTCAGTAGTGTTATTACCGTTTGAGTAATAAAGTCCATTTGTAGCTTTGTACATGGACTTGCGTGTTTTGTAGTATGCCATATTGTTCTCCTAAGGTGAATATGTAATTTTACTTAAAGAGGTTTTTGCAAATAATAGATGCACAATATAATACAATACACTTCAGTACGCTGATGTAGCACAGTAGGTAGCGCACCTCCATGGTAAGGAGGCGGTCGTCAGTTCGATTCTGACCATCAGCACCAGATTCTAGCGCAAGAAGAAAACACCTTTGCCCTACTCCCGTCCGGGGCATACACAGACCCAGGTGCGTACAAGTCGTAGTACGGGAATCAATTTATAGGCTTTAGAGTGAATGGAATTCCTATCTCTTTGACATAGAGATGATGCGAGGTTTGAGTCCTCGATAGCCCACCAATATATTCCGCAAGAGCAAGCATGGTGTATGCGCCTGACTGTTAATCAGGAATGAGCTTGGTTCGATCCCAAGTTGCGGAGCCAATTTTATGGTGTCGTTAGTTTAGTGGTAAAACCGCGGGTTGTGATTCCGCTATCACGAGTTCGATTCTCGTACGATACCCCACTTATTCAACTGGTCCCCAACCAGACTTTGCACGAATAGCAAATGCAAGTTCTCGCATTTTGCCGTATTCAGGTGAGCCTTGTTTGTGTGGGCCTGTTTTCTTTAATGCATTGTACTGTTGAAGCAGTTCATCTTTTGTTCTGCCTTCATACTTGCCGCGCTCGCTGGGACTAACTGTTGTAGGTTCGCCCCATGCTTCGTTGGTCTTGGTAATAATGTCAATGTATTTTCTTAAAAGCTCTGTGCTCATTTGGTAATCTCCTTGCAATTTTTACTTAACAGAGCTTTTAAAAGAGTATATAATACTTGTGTACAGACAATGGGGACGTAGCTCATCAGGTAGAGCAGCGGATTGAAAATCCGCGTGTGGCTGGTTCGAGTCCGGCCGTCCCTACCAATTTCTGCAGAAAGAACAGAGGTACGGTGGTCCTACTTGAGTGGGGACTATAAAAGCCGACAAACGCCTGGGGTACAACTCCATACGCTCAGCCTATATAAAAACATTCTTGACGGGGAGGGTGCCGCCCAGAAATTAGCGGTAACTACTTCGGTCCTCCTGGCAGAGGGCGAAAAGCAAGTGTGCCAGCACTAGCAAATGTATTGAGTGTGTTTCTATATGGGGCGCCTGGAGGGCAGTCAGGTTCGATTCCTGTTAGAGGTGGTCCAGACGACGGTCATGGAAGGTTCGATTCCTTCACGCTCCACCAATGTTTTTTGTTAAGCTGTAGTATAAATGAAAGCCTGAGTGACCACCGACGGGTGCAAGCAAGGGACGCGATGAATTATTGATAGGTAGCCAATGGGCCCTGCGGAGACTGATTCAATAAGGATGGCAAAAATTGCGCTGCCCGTGGAGGGCAGAGATGCTCAAAGTGAGCTGGCTTAACAAAGAATATGCCCAAGTAGCGCAATAGGTAGAGGCAACAGATTCAAAACCTGTACAGTGTGGGTTCGAATCCCACCTTGGGCACCATAGTCAATAACATTCATCATTGGTAGATAGCCTTAAGCGGTTGGCAAACCGGGACTACACTACGAAGCAGCTTAGCCAGCGCGATGAAAAGACCCTTTACGTCGAGAGTGTTATTGACTATGGGATAGACGATAGGATTGAGTCCCTTGATCGCTAGGGCCCTCTTCTTGTGCCTGACACACCAGTAGCAGTTCAAGGTTGTTTAAACTCTCCTATTCGAGACAATCCAGCGAGTCCTTGAGAAAGATAGCTGGGCGCCCTACCTTTAGCAACCCCCGGTAGCTCAGGGAGAGCAGGCTGGCTTATAACCAGTTAATCTAGATAAGGTCCAGGATGTGGTTCGACTCCACACCGGGGGACCAATTATGTGGCAGTGACCCGAAAGGCTAGGGAACGGATTGCAACCCCGTTTTATGCAGGTTCGACTCCTGTCTGCCACTCCAAATATAGTGACGTAGCATTATGGCAATGTACCACCCTCATAAGGTGTCTTAAGCGGGTTCGATTCCCGCCGTCACTACCAACATATTGACATAGCATGATGCTTATGTTATAATAACACTTTAAGGAGCACTTATGCCTTGGATCCAAAACGTATCAATGAGCGACATTCGGGCCGCTCGACATTTCGAAGCAGGCGAAAACAGCATGTTGATTCAAATTGTTGATCCAGCATACGCATTTCCGCACCCGCTTAAGGACTTTAAAGAAGTTCATCAATTTGAGTTCCTTGACATCGAAGCCGACGGTTTAACCAACAACGGCGAAGGTGAGTGGAGCAACATGAGCGAGTTTGCTATCACCGAAGCGCAGGCAGCAGAACTTGTACGATTGCTACAACATGCACTAGACAAGAGAATGAATGTAGTAGTTCATTGTCATGCTGGTGTATGCCGATCTGGGGCAGTCTGCGAAGTGGGTGTTATGATGGGCTTCGATGACACAGAAGTGTTCCGCAGTCCTAACCTGCTAGTCAAGCACCTAATGATGAAGGCACTTGGCTGGACCTATGATGCTGATGAGAAGCATAGCACAAATGGCTATACAACGATTGGTGGCATCATAGTTCCTAAAAAGGAATTAGACTGGGCAACAGATAACGAAAAGGTGTTTACGCTTGCTGATGCAAAACGCAAATATCGTTTCGACCACGGAGAAGATGTATAATGCTTGCAACCATACTAACAGTTGATGCAGTCCTAATTGGCATAATTTTGCTATGGCTAGGATGGATTAACATTGTTGGTAACACTGATCAAAAAGGTGGTGCAGGCCTTGCTTCTTTTATGTTAGTGTCCTTAATTTTATTCTTTAGCGCGGTAATAGGAGTTGCTAGCGTTGTTATCAATTTAATTTGGAGTTAAACAATGTATTTGCACCCTGATGACGTTAAACTAATCAGTGAAATCATGGCAGAGTACCCTGATGCACAATCCTTTCGCCTTGACAGCGATAGCTCGAGTGGCATTGGTACTACACTAACGCTAATCGTAGCAACTAAAATTAATGGACGACCTGCAGAAGTTAGCTTTGAAATCTCAGGCGTAGAAAATTGGTGATAACATGAACAAGAAAATTGTTAACGGTAAGGTAGCTGTATTGTATTCGCCAGGCTTTGGTGCAGGCTGGAGCACTTGGGCCAGCGAGTATGGAGAAGAATTAGTTTATGATCCTATGATTGTAGACATGGTAGAAGCGAATCGCTTTGACGAGCTTGCAAGCTACATGGCTCTAAAATATCCAGAAGTGTATACTGGCGGCATGACTGATCTAACAGTTGCATGGTTACCAGTTGGGACACTATTTAAAATTAACGAATATGACGGAAGCGAATCGTTAGAATTTAAAGAGGACAATGATTGGCTAGTCGCATAAGGAGACTAGAATGAAGTATATCAAGTTGGACGGAAGACATACTTTATATCGGCGGGGTTATAGGTATGCGTTTGTGTTTAAGACTTACGCAAAAGATAACCCTAGCGAATGGACCATCCAACGCTTAGTATCTGATTCAGAAGGAATGACATGGCGTCATGACAACACCTTTTACGGTAAACGTCCCAGCAATGGAACTCGACGTCCTTACTACATTGGGTTCAATGATTTAGAAACAGCAATGTTGGTACAGTTACAATTATAAGGAGAGTGCAATGGCGCAGTCTGCTGAGGAAAGAAAAATCAAGCGTTTAGAAGCACAAGTCAAACGCTTGAAAATTCAAATCGAAGAACAAGACAAAATGATACGTTGGAAGGAAAGCGCACTGTATAGTGAACGCGAGTGGCGCAGAAACTTTCAAAAACTTCTAAAAGAAGTTGTGTTAGATGACACTGTAGACGAACTACACGATTCTCTTTATAGAGAATCATATTAAGAAAGGAGGCGACTATGCCTAGTGTATTTTTAGTTAGCGACACGCACTTTGGGCACATGGGTGTATGTCGCTTTACCCGCAATGACGGAGTAACAAAACTTCGTCCGTGGGACAGTCCGGAGGAAATGGACGAAGCAATGGTTAAGGCTTGGAACGAACGAGTCAAGCCTACCGACAAAGTTTATCACTTAGGTGACGTTGTTATTAACCGACGTGCATTAAAGACGTTAAGCCGCTTAAACGGCGACAAAGTGTTAATCCGCGGTAACCATGACATCTTTCGTGACACGGAGTATATGGAATACTTCCGCGAGTTACGTGCATACCACGTTATGAACGGAATGATCTTAAGTCACATTCCTGTACATGAAGCCAGCTTAGGTCGCTTTGGTGTTAACATTCACGGTCACTTACATGCTAACCGTGTAATGAAGGCACGTGGGGTTGATGCACGAACAGGTGAAGTGTTATACAGCGACGAGATTGACACACGCTACCATTGCGTATGCGTAGAGCAAACTCCAGACTTTGCACCTATCTTGTTTGAAGATGTGTTAAAGCGCATTGAAGCTGAAGGCGGCACGGTTGGCTTTCGCAGTGGCAACGGTCCTACAATGTAAAGTTATTCCCACTCTGGGTATATACTTTTATACGAAGTGCCAGCCACTGCGTCAAATTCAGTAAGAAATTTTATCATACTAGCAGTATTACCAACAGGCATTGATAACATATTAATGCCTGTTGCAATTAGTTCTTTACTTCCAGCAGTTGTGAAGTTACCGTGTTTCTTTAATTTTTCTAAGTAAGTTACTCGTGCTAATGCAGGCACACAATTTGCATGCAAGTGCAACTCTAGTACAGGCGTGCTCATAATATGCGTAAACTTAATTCCTGCACTTTGTTCTATAGCATGCAGTTCTTCGATAAGCTCGGGCAAGTATCCGACATTCATTGCACTGATGGTCGAGTTAATACCAAATGATCGTGCAATAGGTTTAAGTGTCTTTATGTTGTCAATTATTTTTTCCCACTTGAAACCATACCTTATGTAATTGTGAATGTGTTGTGGGCCGTCTATGCTTATGTTAAACACAATTCCAATATGCTTTGGCAAAGCATCTAATGCTGCTAACAATTTAGGATTGAACTGAGTTAGGTTGGTTGAGAACACAATACTTTTTAGGTTAGGAGAAACTTCTCTAACCAATTGAATAAGGTCGTAACAATCTTCGTCGATAAGTGGTTCCCCTCCAGTTATAGTAATGTGTTCTACATTTGGCAATGCAGGCCGTAGCTGCTCAATGTCAAACTTGTTATTAACAGAGTTAAGTTTAAAGAACTCAGTTAGGTATTGGCTTTTCTTTGCAGTTTCTGCTAGCTTTGAACTAGAACCCGGGTGACACATTCTGCAAGACAAGTTGCAAGTATTCTTAAGAGTTATGTGTATGACTTTAGGTAGTAATGCAACCGGCTCTATAGGAACAACATGCTTGTCTTTATAAATTTTGTTCTTGTAAGACTTATAAGAAAATACATTGGGCGCAACATTGCATGCAGAACATCCTGCTGGCATGCGCCCTTCCTTTGTTATACTTCTTAGTGCAGAATACTCCGCACCATTCCAAACATCAACAAACTCTGTAGGACTACCTAGACTGGCAGTATACTTACAGCAGGGTCTTACTTGGTTTGCTTGCAAGTTTATTTCAGTATGCAACCATGGTAAACTGCATGAGCCGTTTGCAATAATGTCATTGGTATTCATCCTGATACTTATCTAAGCTATTTGTCCAAAGAGCTTGACATTTAAGACCAGCGTTGCTATAATTGATATATAGTAAGACAACTACCGTACACAAAATTGGAGCGTGGGCCGGACGGTAAGGCAGCGGATTGCTAATCCGTACACGGTTTAACGATCGTGATAGGGTTCGACTCCCTAACGCTCCGCCAAATAACCTCAGAAAGAAACTATGAACATTACACCAACAAAAAACTACAAAATGAGCAAGCGTCTTAAGACTACTCTTGCACTAGGTAAATTTCGCAATGCCGCAGACCGCAATGCATGGAAACGTGCAATGATTGGTGCTGAGCTAGCAGCCGCAGTTGTTATCAAGCGTGAACCAAGGGACGCTAAAAAATAAACTGGCGCCGTGTTTTTCTTTCTGGCGTTCGTTCAATGGATAGGACATGAATCTTCTAAATTCATTATGGGGGTTCGATTCCCTCACGCCGGACCAGTAATTCTAATGTTAGCATTGGCCTTCCCAGCCTTTGCTAAAAAGACACAAGTTGCATCGCATGTGCCCCAAGCGCATGCGGTGCTTCTTTTTGACCATAAGACAAATAAGATTGTCGAAGGGCAAGACGTATACACAACATTTCCTATTGCTAGCATTACAAAAGTAATGACAGCTTATGTTGTACTTGAGACTAAGCTAGACCTTGACGAAAAGATAAAAGTAGTGCCGTTAACTGTAGAGCAAAGCTATAACCTTAAAAACGGAACAATGGTAACACGCCGAGAACTATTAACGTTAGCATTGATCGCCAGCGATAACAAGGCAGCAAGGTTACTAGCAGAATCACATCCGTCTGGCTATTCAGAGTTTATGGCTATAATGAACTCGACTGCTAAGTCCCTAAATATGAATTCTACACACTTCAATGATCCGTCTGGGCTAAGTGTGTTCAACGTTAGCACAGCCTGGGACCTTCATTTACTAAATCGTGCAGTTACCAAGTATAGCATTTTCAGTGATGCGGCCATGAGCAAAACTGCTAACCCGCAGGCAGAGACTCGTGTAGGTAAAATTTACAAGTTTATTATTCGAAATACTTCTGCCCTAGCTGGCGAATACGATCTGTTAGTCGGTAAGACAGGATTTACAAATGCTGCTCGTTGGTGCATAAGCATGCAAGTACGATCTGCTGGTACAGCATTTGACGTTATCATTTTAGGATCACCTAACAAACAAGTTCGAAATGAACTAGCCAAAAGCCTAATCAAGCAACAAGTTGGTCGGTTGGTAAGTGCAAGCGCAATGTTGAATATTGAACAAATCGACTACAACGATGCTAGATAAGTATCGGCATGGCAATATACTCTTATAAAAAATACGTACCTACTATTAAACCAAGTGCGTTTGTTCACGATAACGCAACCGTAATCGGTAATTGTGTAATCGGAGAAAACTCAAGCATTTGGCCAGGCGCAGTTATTCGCGCCGACAACGATTTAGTAATGTTAGGTGACGATGTTAACGTGCAAGATGGCGCAGTTATACACGTAGATGTTAACTATCCTGCATTGGTAGGTAACGGAGTTAGTATTGCTCATTTAGCGATGGTGCATGGAGCAACCATTGGAGAGAATACGCTAATAGGTATGCAATCAGTTGTAATGAACGATGCAGTAATCGGTAAAAATTGTATCATTGGTGCTAATACTGTTATTACAGCAGGAACTAAGATCCCAGACAATTCATTAGTAATAGGTAGTCCAGGGAAGGTTGTTAGACAAGTTACCGAAGAAGAAATAGTACACAACCGTCTTAACGCTAAGACTTATAGCGATAAAAGTGCTACGTATAAAATAGATCAGGTAAGAATAAAATGAAACAACATTATCCGTTTTGGGCGCGAGCCCGACATCATTTACAGCATAGTAATATGAGCTACTTCTATCATTTGTGGCACAGCATTTATAATGGTACTAGATTGCTATGGCTGTTCTGTACAAGTGTGATCCACGGGTTCTTCCCCTGGGCGTACAAGTTTCATGCGGCACATGGTGTTATGCGGATATACGAAGAACTTAAACGCATGCCGCACTTGCGAGCAGCACAAGAACAAATTGCCCGAGAAGTTGCAGAGAAATTAAACAAAGAAGGAAAATAACATGTGGGAAAAAACATTCCAAGCTAAGACCAGCTACTTTCATATGAATGCATTTAAGCGCCGCTCAAATGCAAACTGTTACTATTCACCGGGCGTGGATAGATTTTTTGCAGTCGATTCATTGGACCCGTATACATCATTGGAAGTTGCACAATTACTAAGCGGTAAGATGCCTGGCATTGCAGTCTGTGTATTAGGAATCAATGATGCGTTTATGACTAACGAAAACTGCCACGAATACACCTTACATGAAAAGCAAGTGTTTGCATTAGGTGCAAGTATTTTGTTCAGTAGACAGATTCCAGCTATTCGTCGATTCGCCGACAGCTCTGTTAGACACGTTGGCCCAACCATGCCAGCTGACTATGACAATAATGAAAACTATCAAGTATTCATGAAGTTCAAAGAGTACGCACAGTTTGTAATTCAGGCCTGGCACTCGGCAAAAACTTGCGACATGCAGTTTAACTTTATGCCAATGGAACAGTACGCAAACGACTTCTTTGATGTACTAAACCCTGGATTTGAAACTCCTGTAGACAATGTCAATGGACAGCTTAAGACTGGTATTACAAAAGAAATAAAGAAAATTCTTTATTACAGCAACAGCCCACAAGAAGCACTAGACAAGATTGCACAGATGTGGAGAGAAAATAATACCCCATTGTCTGTGTACTGGCGTCAACAGTTTTACAATCTACTAGAAATTGCCCCTCCTGCAGATCTAATAGTTGCTGATGTAGACACTAGCAGATACTCGGGTTATATTCTCTAAGAGGAACACATGGAACAAAAACCATTAGCATTAGATGACGTCTTGTATTTTAGCTCTATTAACTTTAATGGGCATTGCAATGACTTTTGGGCAAAGACTTATGATGAAACAGGTGAAGGCGGCAAATTTTGCATTGACTTGGCACGCCGCCTAAACCCAAACCGTTACGTGACACGTAATGCTAGCGAGTGGACAACTCCTTGGCCACAAGAAATTATTCCTAAGTACGCAATGGAAGCATACAACCCTGCTTTCAATTTAACATTCTCTGAAGTAAGTGATCGCAAAGCACTTGAGTTTGCTGAACGTATTCGTACAAAGAATGAACGCTTTGCTATGATGTACTCGGGCGGTATTGACTCAACTACAATGGTCGTTGCCTTACTTAAAAATCTAACAGCTGAAGAACTTAAGAATGTAAGCATCTGTACAAGTATTCCGGCACTAGTTGAAAATCCTAGCTTCTGGGAAAAGCATATCTACGGTAAGTTTGAAATCATTGATTCGATGACTAACAAGTATCACGACTTGATTCTTCGCGGATACACTCCAGTAACTGCCGACGATGGCGACTGTATCTTTGGTACAGTGTTTGGTATTGGCTTATATCATAATTGGGAATCAGTTGCAAACAAAGCAGGAATGTCTGACGCACAAAAGGCTCACATTAGAAATAATATTGGCCGCTTTGGCGATCCAGATGTACATTACAGCACCTTTAAGGATCTGTTAAGCGTTTACTTTGCAGTACCACCAAACCAAAAGTTTCCTATTGTTGGGTTAGAAAATCCTGATCCAAATTTTGGCCGTAGACTGTATGACAAGTTTGCTCGAAACTGTGAAACGGCAGACTTACCTATTAGAAGTTTACACGACTTTTTCTGGTGGTTAATCTTCAACGTTAAGATGTTAAACTGTGGTGTACGTGGTGCGCTATATTACAACGATCTTATTGAACCAGAACGTGCAATCCATGCGGTTGAGAACTGGTACAATGATCCGTTGTATCAACATTGGTCGATGACCAATAACAACAATGGCCAGAAGATTGGTGCAAGCGCGGCTACATACAAACAAGCTGCTAGGGATTACATTTACGACTTTGATCGCAATCCTTGGTATCGTAGTTTTAAACTAAAATTAGAAAGCATGGCACTAAACGTTGTACGTCAAGAAATTGACGAGAACTTACCCAATGGTAAACCAGTTGCCCGCTTTGGTATTACAAAAGACTACAGACTATTGAATATTGATAGCCCAGATGTACAAGATTACATCAAGCATCATTTAAACAATTTTAAAATTACTTGGAGTGAATAATGAAAGTTGTATTAGCTAATACACAAGATGCTACAGGAGCACCGGTTACAGTATGGCACAGCGATCACGTGGGACAAAACTTAGCCGTAAGTGCCATGTACCTGCGAGCAACACAATATCTAGTCGACAAGGGATGGGCTATGGCTCCATTCAACCTTGTTAATAACAATCACAAAGTTATTTGGGTTGAAACTGCCGACGGCATTCCAATGGGCGGCGTAATATACGAGTTTCATGCACACAATAAGCAAGGATGGATTGTACTAATTTTTACAGACGAACAATTCAGAGGTCGTCGTGTATATTCAATCTTGCAAAAGTACCTTGAAGACGTTACTATCCAAAACGGCGGGACTAGCATTGCAAGCCTTGCACACAAAGACAATGCATCAAGACTTAAAGCAGGCGCAAGGGAAGGCATGCACCCACAATTTTTAAGATTGTACAAGGATCTAACTCCGGAGTTAGCTGACCGTAAAAAAGAAATAGCAATGACTCGCGGAAAGCCCTGGGAAGAAATTAATGCTGAGAAGTGGAATTCTGGTCCACCTGGCCGCTAATCAATTGCCAAGGTTGTGTAGTACGAACACTTAAAATAAGTCGGGGACTTGCACCAGACCAATTAAGAGCATGGAGTATATCAGTTCTAACAAAACTGGCATACTCCTGTTTTCTTGTTAGCGTATTATTTCTGTACGTAGGTTCGCCAAGCAACTTCCAACGTTCAACAGGAGATGCTCCTTTTACTTGCAATCTACCTACATGCTGACCTTGTGGGTTCAAAAACTTTTCGTTGACAATGTGTTTGTGTGTACGGTCAACATTCCACCAAACCATTTCAGTATCTTCATCACCATTGATAAGAATGTTAAACCTAATAGGTACATCAGTTTCTGTACCATCTCCTCCTAAGGTATCAATGTGTGGATTGCCTAAAATGTTTTCTCGTGGATTAGGCAATGTCTTGTAAATGAATAGCTGTGGGTATCCATCTGTAATGCCATGTCCGTGTAAAAATTGTTCTAGTTCGGACCATGCTGGGCTTGCTATAAATTGCTGATATTCGTGGTCCTTAAACTTTACCAATGCACTTGCCGCAGGTGCATTAAGTTGGTAATCGCTTACAATAGGACCAAAGAAGGACTGCAACCAGATCCACGATTGATCTGAAAATTTAAATTGTACCGTTTTACAGTAGCTCATACGGTATTTATAAATAGGTTGACATGCTAAGATAACTTAGTATATAATTGTTGAACAAAGGAGCTTTCATGATCGTACATATTAAAGTTGGTGTAAAAAAAGAAAACGGTAAATGGGTAGGCCGCTGGCAAAGTACATCATGTGTTCGCGACGGATTTGTCTGTAGCGAATGTACAGACTTTCCAAACGAAGTACTAGCAAATCGACGCGAAGAACTAGAGCGTAAACTAGACAAGGCTCTACGCTTGGCTTTCCCTAAGGCAAGTTATATTGTTCAACATCGCGAAGGCACAGATGCGTGATACTTCAGCTGAACAAAAACTGTTCAACCGACTGTTAGCAGTTGCCGGTGGTGCATTTTTGCTAGGCTTAATCGCACTGGCAGTTGGTGCAGAAATTTTAATTATCTCCATGTGGGATGAGCCAGTGAAGTTTTGGTGCTGGCAAGGGGTGTGGCTAATTGTGCAAGGTTTTGTGCTGGCCACGGTTGCTAAACTAGCTCAATCAGGCAATAAATGAAACAACTTTTTTTGGTAGCAGTTCTTGCTACGTGCATTGGCACTTCTCATGCCGATGTACCTACGGTTAATCCTGCACAGCATTCAGGTGGCCTTGCATTCAATTATAAGAACGCAATATTTGAGCCATCTAAAACAGTACTACCGCTACCTAAAAAAGAATTGTCTTGGACAGACAAGACAATCGCAATCAAAGCCGAGCAACTAATTGATTCAAACCCAACTACTGCAATTTTGTTAGTGGATAAGGGCAAAATCGTTTTTGAAAAATACAAAGAGCCTGCTACGCAAGATAGCCCATTATTTTCCCAAAGCATGAGCAAGAGTCTAACTGCATACGCAGTTGGAGCAGTTTTTTGCAGTGGGAAGATTGATAGCCTTGATGATCGCGCTGGCAAGTATGCAAAGACCTTAGACGGCACAATTTTTGCAGATGTGTCTATTAGAAATTTGCTACGCATGAGTTCGGGCACAACTGAACCAGTTCATGCAGGAAGCCATGATCCAAAGGATTGGCTGTTCTTACGGGACGGCACTAAGTCCATTCTTGAATTGCTAAAAGGCAAAGTAAATGTCCAAGATAAACCGTCGGGGACATATTTTAGATATTCGTCAACTGATACATTTAGCATTGCCGAAGTAGCCGCTGGTGTTGGTTCCCCAATTGTTAGTTCGTTTGAAAAAGAAATTTGGCAAAAAGCTGGGACAGAATCGCGGGGCTACTGGCTACAAGAAAAAAGCGGCCGCCTAATGGTACAAAGCGGGTTCAGTGCAACAGCACGTGACTGGGCACGTTTAGCAATATACACAGTCAAAGCACTTAAAGGCGAGCATGGTTCTTGCATGCAAGACTATATGAAACAAGCAACTAGTTCGCAAATTACAAACGAGTCAAAGCGCATTGGCAAAGCCTTTGCATCATATGGTTATCAAACTTGGGTTGGCGAATTTGGAGGCAAGCCAAGTTATTGGTGGGTTGGCTACGGCGGGCAACGTGTGGGGGTTGATCCTGTTAGCGAAAAGATTATTGTTGTAACAAGCTGGCGCGAAGATTACATGGGAGAAATCCACCGTCTATTTAGAGAGTGGACACAGTAATGGCTTTTCCGGTTGGTAGAAACCCCTATGCAGATGGCCCTTTGCGTAGGGATATAAAAACAGACCATTGGCTAGTGTATAAGTCTTTTGGTATAGTAGACGAAAGCTCGGGCAACGAGTTTATACAAGTAAGAGAAGAAATTGGCCGGGCAATTAGCGAAGCAACTGATCAACTACAAGCTCATGGAATTGAAATAGCTAATGCTTGGTGCCAAGAAATGTACGATCATCGTTCCTTTGAAAGATTGTACAAAGTAGCAATTGGATTTGCGTCCAAGGAAGATTTAGTAATGGCTAAGCTGGTAATAAAATGCGAAGAGTAAAACTAGCTAACTTAAAACTAGGCGATCCTGATGATGTAGAAGTTTATGCTGGCGCCGCAGTTTGGGACTGGATGCAAAAGCCCGAGTTTGACATGCTAAAAGCCTTTAACGTTACAGCAGATCAAATGTACTGGACTCGTGGCCCAATGTTGTCGTATAGCATTACAATTGACATCTGGACAGACGTAGAAGAACAAACTGCAATTTTACTTAAACTTGCTGGCCTTTGCCAGGATTAACAAATGAAAATTCAACATACTCAAATTGAGCACTTAGATGTATATGCTCAACACCTTAAAAATTTAACAGACGAAGATCGCTATACTCGATTTGGCTTTGCGGCAAGCCCTGCAACCATTGACCAAATGATTCTTAATGTTCTCTATAACAAAGAGAATCATCATATTTTTACATACTACACGGATGATCGCATCGTAGGATTTGGCCATTTGGCAAGTGAAGGTAGCGACTGGGAATTAGCAGTAAGTGTAGAAAAGGATTACCAAGGGCAAGGCATTGCTAATGAGCTAATGGATTACATGATCGAGTGGGGTAAGACACACGGTGTTAATGTTGTCTACATGCACTGTATCACAGAAAATAAAAAAATCCAGCATCTTGCTCGTAAGCACGGATTAAAGTCATGGGACCGTACTGGACACGAGCTTACAGCACGAGTAGAACTTCCTAAGCCTACAGTATTTGACTATACTTCAAACTTGTTCCGCGAACAAAGCGAATTGGCAACTGACATTGTTCGAATGCAAAGAACTTGGTTAAAAAACTGGACTAGCCGCTGATAACTATACGACAAGGAATCAACTATGTCACTTAACAACGGAAACTTTAAAGCACAAGCAGATCCACAATGGATGATGCCTGATGGTGAGCAATTGCCACCATTGGTTGTACCAGACGGACAAGGCCCCTGGGCAGTACGATATATTTGGGTTAAGCATCGTGATCGCAACGATGACTTTATTGCTAATTACTTTAACGGTGGTAATAACACTTCTGGTACAGGCTTAAACTTACGTAAGCAAACAGCTTATATGCAAACTGCTTGGAACCCGCACAATCAGATCTTTGAAACAAGTCGTGATAACGGCAACTTGGTTTGGCGTGTCAAAGTACACAATCCTTTTGCTAACAGCATTGACTATGTTGAAGTTTGGCGCAGTCCAGAAATTATCAGCTCGATGTTTAGATACATTCCAGAAGGCGAGTCTATTAAAGTTACAGACGGCGTAACTCGTACATCTGACGATCAAAAGCAACTTCGTTCTGGTTTGTATAATGCAGGATTTGAAGTACGCCGTTGGCGCGATGCAACTACTAATTGGCCCAAGGTAAGTCCTCAGGTTGCAATGATGTGGTACAGACATTTTGTTAAAAAGCATCTAGCCAAAGATAACTGCATCATCAACACCAAATACAACGCAGAACTAAATCCACTGTAAATGGACCTTGATCTACATGGCATTAGACATCACGAAGTAGATAGAGTAGTTGAAAACTTTATCTACATGAACCAGTATGAAATGCCATTGAAGATCATTTGCGGGAACAGCACTAAAATGGTAGAGCTGGTTCAAGAGGTCCTGTCCCGGGTTGGATGCGATACATCAATGCTCAATTACGGTACTATTGTAATTTACCGTTTCAATTGACACACAAGAATTTTTACATTACAATATAACTTTAAACAAAGGAAACATTATGCCCTTGATCCCAATGGTAATCGAAAAAACAGGCACCGGTGAACGTGCGTATGACATTTACAGCCGTTTGCTAAAAGAACGCATCATTATGATGGAAGGTGTTGTTGAAGATAACATGGCTAATTTGATTGTGGCTCAAATGCTTTTCCTTGAAGCAGAGAACCCAGATCGAGACATTACACTATTCATTAACAGCCCTGGTGGTTCCGTGACAGCAGGTCTTGCAATTTACGATACCATGCAGTTCATTCGCCCAGACGTTGCAACTTATGTTATGGGACAAGCCGCAAGTATGGGGTCATTCCTTGCACAAGCAGGTGCCGCAGGCAAGCGTTTTGTTCTTCCTGAGAGTCGCACAATGATTCACCGCGTAAGCTCTGGTACTCCTGGTACACGTGGTTCTGTACACGTACAAGATCTACAGTTTGAAGACGCCAAGCGTTCGTTTGAAGAATCAGTTCGCATTAACAAGCGCCTAACTGAACTATACGTTCGCCACAACACAGCAGGCAAAACATACGATGAATTGTTCAACACAATGAAGTTTGACACATTCCTAAGCGCAGACGAAGCAGTTGCTTACGGACTCGCTGACAAGGTTGTTACCAAGCGAGTGTAATAAAAGCAGCCAATAAATAAAGGGTCCATGCGGACCCTTTTCTGCTTTTAAGGACTGATAAGTTTGAAAAACCTAACTCTAATTAAACAACACGAGCCCGTGTTACAGTTAACTTGGTTCATCAATAACATTTGCACCAATCACTGTGACTATTGCCCTCCGATCCTACACAATGGTGCAAACCATAATTACGATTGGGAACATGCTCGCAGTTTACTGATTAGATTAATGGATCGACACAAAAAAATAAATTGCATCCTGCTCGGCGGCGAACCAACAGTAAGTCCTTTCTTAAAAGAAGCAATAGACATGCTACACTCTCGTGGTCATACAATTTCATTGACTAGCAATGGTGTGAGATCAGTTGATTACTGGAAAGAGATTGCCCCTAAGGTAAACAATGTAGCTTTTAGCTACCATCCTAGTTATGGCATTGAAAACTTCTTTGAAAAAGTAGAAGCCATTGGACAACATACTATAATCGGCGTCCGGGTTATGTTTGATTCAAGGCACTGGGACACTGCACTGAATTTTTACAAGCAATGCTTGGCAATCCCGTATCTTCGTGTTGAAGCAGTTAGAGTCCTGCCGGAGATTGCAAACGGTAATACAGTTGGAGCAGAGTACACACCAGAACAGTTAGAATGGCTAGCATCCCAGCCAAGCAGACGAATACCTGACCAATATCGTACAGCACTGCAACAAAAAAATCCAAAATGGAAACAGATGTATATGGGATCATCGTTTTATTACGATGATGGTAGTGTTGATGCACATGGCGACCCTAATCATTTAATTTCATTGGATCAAAGTTTCTTCTCAGGATGGGCATGTAGCATTGGCATTGAAAGTTTATACATTAACTGGGACGGGCAAGTTAGAAAAGGCAATTGCAGACAAGGCCTTAACCTGTTTCATTTAAACGACCATGCTGCCCATCCGTTGCCATCAACTGGCGAACTTTGCATAATAGATAGATGTACCTGCCCAACAGATATACTAGTTACAAAGTTTCCTGTTAATAAACAAAGCGTAGCAAAGCCTAGATACATTCCATTGGTACCTGAATAAAATGCAGTGGAATGATATAACAACACTTCATGTTGAAATTACCACAATGTGCAACGCAGTATGCCCTGGTTGTGCTCGCTATCCTACAGCTTCATACTTTTCACATCCTCGCCTTAACAAATTGCAATCGTGGACAACTGAAACAGTCCGCCAGAAGTTGCCAGTAGAAGATATAAAGCATATCAAAACATTCTTTGTCAATGGTACAGTTGGAGACTTTATTGCAAACAAAGATGCACTTGAAATAATTGAGTACATTAGGTCAGCAGGAGTTCCTAACATTTCCATTAACACCAATGGTGGTGCTAGAGATCAAACCTTTTGGGAAGCATTAGGTAAACTAAGAGTGACGGTTAACTTTGCACTTGACGGACTTGAAGATACTCATAGTTTATATCGTCGTGAGATTAATTTTGCAACAGTTATAGATAATGCAAAGTCGTTTATTCAAGCAGGCGGCAATGCAGTTTGGATAATGACAGTATTTGAACATAACAAACATCAAATTGATGCATGTCGCCGATTATCCGTCGGGCTAGGCTTTAAAGAGTTTATAGCAAGACAAAACGATCGCGGCATTATTAATGTATTTGACAGATCTAATCAACTAGCATATACATTAACACCATCTGTAGATTCAGATACTTCTCACCGCAATAGAAATACGCCAATCTATAATAAAGGTTTAGAAACTCGTTTAAAACTAAACACAGTTATATCATCGGTGCCAGAATCTATTCCACAAGGTAATGTAGTATGTCATTCAAAACTTGACAAGTCAGTTTATATAACAGGCGACTGGTCAGTGGTGCCTTGTTGCTTTATTGGTAATGCGTTTATAATGGATTATCTATACGAGTACAAAGATTTACAACAAAAGGTATCAGGTATCGATAATGCCAGAGTAGGCTTAAATCAATTAACAGTTAAACAGAGTTGGGAAGCAATGAATAACTGGACAGCAGTATATGAAACTATAAACAACGAAACAGGCTGTTCTATATGCAAGATAAAATGCACAGAAACCGGCGATTGGATTATAGGCAAAACTACTGCTAAAAAAATGTAAACCAAGGTATTACAATTCACTGTTGTAAAAATGCCACAACTTTTTGGTTGACTTTTGGTCCACACCCCTGTATAATTGTGGCATAGTAAGCAACAAACAGGAGCCTGCAATGACACAAAAAATCGTAACCATTACTATCAAAGATCTTGACATTACCCAACTTATGAAATGTGCTCAAGCCTTTAAGGGTAGTGCAACAATGAGTCGTGGTTGTGTTAATGGTGCATACAACTACGAACTATACGAATTTGTTAGCCAACTAATTGATGCTGGGTATGCTGGAGAAAAAGAAATTACAGCAACTTGCATGAACATCTAACTTTTAAGGTCAATCATGGCATACGTTGTTCTTCCCCGTGCCCTTGACAACTACGGTCCTCGCAAAGGACTGGAAGGTCCTTTCAACTTTATGGGCCGTGTTCTGTACTACGATCCGCGTGAAGGTGCTTACTACGATCCGCGCACTGACTTTTATGTTGAACAAGAAGAAATGGACATGATCCAAGAACAGTTTACCAAGGCATTGTCTCAAGCATGAAACTCAACGAACATAGTCGCAACCGGTTGCTAGAAACCTTTGCACGATGGCAAGTGCCTAAGGACTATGCTGATCCAATGTACAATTATCTTGTGCATGGGTTTGAACCCGGATCGTTCTTTACTGCCTTGCTGGCAAATGACTTTGCAAGTGCTATACAACACAGCCATCCTGCAAACAGTATTCCTGCTCTAAAGGCGCTAGTTGGTTGGATGCAATCAGCAATGCCGGAAAGCGCATACGGAAGTCGCCGTGCAGTAAAAACTTGGTTGGAAATGCCCCCGCATATACGCCGAGAAGAACTGGTAAAGTATGACCTGGTGTTTACAGCCGAGGATGAAATGATGAAGGTGCTTCAAGGTGAGCGCACCCATGAACCAATATTGTGGTAAGGATTTAAAATGTCGTATTTGACAACAGAGCAAGCATTAAAGAACATGGTAGGAACAATCTTTCCTATTGTGCAAGTTACTGACGGAGAAATGATATTTGAAAACGCCCGCGAGCGTTATGTGTTTTTGCATCACCAAAGCTGTTGTGAGCAGGTTTACATTGAGTCTATTGTAGGAGATGTAGCAGACTTGGTTAACACACCAATCTTGATTGCAGAGGAATCTTTCGGAGACACTCCAGCAGACTCTGACGCATCACCAAGTGAGTCCTACACATGGACTTTCTACAAGTTTGCAACCTTCAAGGGATATGTTGACGTTCGCTGGCTGGGAGAGTCTAACGGCTATTACTCAGAATCAGTGGATGTTGAATATACATTAAAGGAAACTGCATGAAGCTGGACTTTTACCTTAAGTGGCTTGCCACCTTGGTAATTGTCTTAGCTACACTTGCCAACGCCTTTGATATAGTACCACTTAACAAAGTCCTGTTTTTACTAGGATGTGGACTATGGGCGTGGGTTGGTATACTGTGGCGTCAACCTAGCCTGTGGAGCCTTAACGTGTTCTGCGGGCTAGTTTACATTGTAGGCCTACTAAGGTAGTACTAAAGTACGTAACACTTTAGTTAAGAATCACTAACTTATTATTTTTACAGAAAGGCTTGACACACAATTAAAATTCTTGTATAATACACACATGTTGGCACAGAATGGTTCTGATGCGGACATACTTAACCCTGCGATAGTCGCAATTTTTAAGGAAGATATTATGGCAAAACGCCTTACTCGTAAACTCACTGAAGTGGCACGTGAAGTCGAACAAACGCTCAAAGCCCACTACAACGTAACTGAAAAAGATCTTGAGAATTGGCGCAAAGCCGCTCGAGCACAAGGTTACACTTTCCCCGAAAGTAAACTGATTAAGATTGAAGACCTCTATATTGACTATGAGGTCCAGCGTGATGTTATCCACGACCACGTGCGAAACATTATGAAGAAATGGGATTCCCGCATCTGCTCTCCAGTCTCGGCTTGCCAAGTTACTGGAAAAGCCACCCAGGATACATACGATGGTCAACATCGTACAGTGGCCGCAACGATTCTAGGCTATACAGAAATCCCCGGTAGCATTGTGCATACAGACGACCACAACTTTCCGTCTTATGCGTTTGAAATGCTAAACGACACCGGCGTCAAACGTCTCGGCCCTGGCGACTTGCACCGTAACGCTCTTGTTCGTTACAAGAATGGTAGCCGCGAAATTAAGAACGTTCGTGCCCGTACACTGCAAGATCAATTTGATGCACTAGGCATTGACCTTGAGGACAAAGGTACTCGTAAGAGCCCGCAACTTCGCGGTGACAACGACTACTTCTTTAGTCACTTCAAGTATGCATACAAGGCAATTGAAGTAGACGAAACAGGCAAGGTGTTGTTTGCTATTCTTGACGCAATCAAGTCAGTGTTTCCTTTGCAGGAAGAAATTGACCAAGGCGTGTTTATCGGCCTCTATGAACTGCAACGTTTGATTGGCACTAACCCTAACATCAAGCTACCTGCTAACTGGATGAAGACTTTGCTTCAAAGCCTTAAGCCTGAATTTAAGAGCTCTGCTATTATTCACAGCAAGGCAAAACTGCAATGGTCTCACTACAAAGGCGACGGTGCTACTTGGACTGCCCCTACTGCAATGAGCAACTTTATGCGCGAATGCCATATTGTTTGCGGCGGCAAACTCAACTTGCCTTATCATGGTGAGGGTGCTAAAATGGGTATTGAAGAAGGTGTTGTTGCACCCGGTCTGTTCCCTGAAGAACAAATGGTGGCTTAAATGTTAAAAGAATCTCTCCAACAGTTCATTGCTCCGGTTTACGGCAAGACTAAGCGTAGCTCTGCAACTTACAAAACTGTCGCTGAACATTGCCGTAAACATCTAACGCACCTAGTTACCGACTATCGTGCAGTAGAAAACGACCAGCAACTGTTGCGAGAGATTCGCAACGACATGGATTACTACCTGCGCCGTTATCACAAATACTGTATTGAAGAACGTGACGGTATGGGCGCCCACTATGCTGAAGTTGGTGCTGACGCAGACACAGACTTTGAACACCTTATCCCAGCATCGCGAATTCGCGATCTGTTGTTGGCGGGTGCAATTACTGTAGAGCAGGCACTTAATGCTCCTACTGTTCGTTTGAGCCGTGCTAAACACATGGCGCTCAAAGACGCAGGATGGGCTAGCCATACTCCGGACATGTGGTTGCCGTTTAAGCGGTACTCGAACGTGTTTGAAGCTAGTTACCAAACGCACGATGGAACTGTAATTAACCCAGAAACGTGGACTTTAGAGCAACATTTTGACTATTTTAAGCATCTTGCAATAGACTAATGTGTACTAACTTAGTATTACCTTAGTTTGTTGCAAAAATACCACAAAAAATCGTCAAAAAAGTGGCTCAAAACCGCAAAAAACGGTTGACCAAACGGGCCAGAACCACTATAATCTATACATAGGTTAACAAAACAGGAGTTAGAAATGACGACAGCAACTTACAATGCACTTACTGAGCAAGAAAAGCGCGAAGTTCGTATGTATGGCGTTACCGTTGCTGGTATGCGCGAAGCAGTTGAGTCTAGCATTACTTTCAAACTGTCGGGTCCTGCTATGATGGTTGCTGGCATGATGTCGGATGCACAAGAAATGATGGCATACAACCAGCCTGATGACAATACTATTGAAGACCAGCGCCAATTGCTCAATCGTGCCAAGTGGATTATGTTTGAATACATGATGCCTGCTCGCGATTAATTAGGAGGTAATATGAAAGGTTCTATTCGTTTGCTCGTTGGATTTTTAATCACGTTCGGTGCCGTTGGTACCCTTGAAGTAAACCCTGATGCTAGCCTGCTTGCACAATCTGCTTTGGCAATCCTTGGACTGCTGATTGCATTTGACGGCACTTGCGCTATTAAGCAATCAATTGGTGAGGCAAAATGACCCGATACGTTCACATCGTCCAAGTCCACCCCGTGTATGACGGTATTCTGCAAACTCACAAGGTCAAGCAAGAGTTTGAGTTTGTCACTAAGGCTGAGGCAGAGGACTACATCGACGCATTCAACGATGCTGTACAAGGGTTCAATTATAAGGCAGTCTACCTAGGCTGTGTTAACGATCTAACCGGAGAACTGGTATGAGCAAGCCCGAAATTCGTGTAGTCACCAACTCAATGGAGTCCGGTGATTGGGTTAAAGTGTTTTATTCTACTGACCTGATTTTTGAAGGTCACCGCATTACGCCCCGAGACCTCGTCGATATCGTCAATCGTTTTTACAGCGATGATGGTGCTGAACTGGTTGAAGTCACTGATGAACAAATGGAGGAAATGTAAATGACCGCTATCACTAATCTTATTATCGTGCTCTTGCCTGTGGTCATCATGGGCCTGGCAATCATTGCCAAGGATGGATTCTAAAATGAACGAACGAATTCGAGAACTTTGGGAAGAATCAACTGGTGCAACAATTCCAGCGGAAGGATTTTATTCTTCGGCGTCGACATATAATATTGAAAAGTTCGCCGAGTTGATTATTCGGGAATGTTTGAACCAATTACAAGAATTAACGCCACTGAAAATTTCCAATGAAGAACACCAGAAATTAGTTGATGCTACACATATAGCGGCAGTGAGTATCGGTGTTGCTAAGATTAAACAACATTTCGGAGTTGAAAAATGAACGAACGAATGCTTGAACTTTACAGACGGGCACAAGTACCCGGCATTGCAATTGATCCGACTAATAACATGCACTACGAAACGACCCACTTTAGTGCGGAAAAATTCGCCGAGTTGATTGTTCAAGAATGTATCAATGTCTTGCATGATAACGAGTTGTGGAGTCGTGATGTTAGCCATGTTCTAAATGAACATTTCGGAGTTGAACGATGAACGATAGAATCAAAGAACTTGCTGAGGAAGCAGGACTCAAAGTAGAATCTTGGATGACTAATCCTCCCAAGCCGTTTCAAATTCTTGGTGGCACGGAAGAGTTTGAAAAATTCGCCGAGTTGATTGTTCGGGAATGTATGGAACTCACTAAAGAATGTTCTACAGGTTCTAGCATACACGATCTTTTTGCCGATGAAATTATTGCAGAACATTTCGGAGTTGAAGAATGAACGAACAATGGCCTAACCTAGCAAAAGTAACCGACAATCTTGATTCATCTCTAGTTAGCATGGTGGGGCGCTATCTGGAAATGTACCCACAAGCAGTCCAAGACGAGTACCACGAGTATCAGGATTTTTGCCAAGAATATAGTCATTGGGTTGACGAGCAAGAAAAGTCCTGCTACAATTACGTTATGGAGATTTGATATGCACAACACTCTTGGACCTACACATGCTGAACTAATGGCGTTGTGGAAAGTTTGCACAAAATTCATTGATGACCAACGTGTTTGTTGCGAAGAAGTTTGTTGTGAAGATCGCGTTTACGAAGAAGCTCCTAACCTTGTAGCTGACATTGCTAACGTAGTAGGCTACTACGAATATCCGGAGGATGAATAATGAACGATAAAGACATTCACATTGATGGCCTCACTGGCTACCAAGTGCAAATGCTTGACCATATGTGGAGCCTAGACTCTGAACGAGAATACCTTGAGTGGTATCACCTGCTTGACGAAGATGATCAAGACACTGCCGATTTGCTTCAACGCATGATTATTTTAGCGGCACTAGATCAAACTATCCCAGACAGCGCACGTCAATACCCAGAAGCCATGTCAGTATTGAAAAGGTTCATGCTATGAATGGACATGGACTAACAGGAAGCGTTACGTCAGCAAGCCAAGCCCGTATTAATCGGCTCGAAAAGCGTTTAGTTGAAAAGAAAAGGGAAAAGATGAAACTTACATTTCGGCAACGAATTAGAAATTGGCTCTATGCAGACGACAGCCCTGACATGCCAATTGCCATTGACCGAGATGATGACGATCTGCGGATTGATCATGACATGGCTCTGCACTTTTCCGTTATTCCTGCGGCAGGCGGAAAGATTGTAAAAGTGCAATACTACGACCGCATCAAGGACCGTAATCAAGTCAAGCTCAGCATTATTACCCCGGACGAAAACCTAGCTGATGCACTTGCACAAATCCTGCAAATTGAGATGCTAAGCCGGTAAACCCTAAGTATTAACTTTTTGTTGCATAAAAACAACAAAAAATCTAGCCCAAAATGGTAGAAAATGGTTGACCTTTTGGGCTAGAACCACTATAATCTATACATAGCGTAACAAAACAGGAGTTTGAAATGGCTTATGTATCCCAAGATTTGAAAGCAAAACTGGCCCCTACCATTAAGGCTATTTGCAAAAAGTATGGCGTTAAGGCTAGCATTGCAGTTCGCAATCACAGCACCTTGGTTGTCAATATCAAATCGGGCCGCATTGACTTTATCAACGATTTTGGCAGTACTCCTGAAGCTCGCCAGTCTGCAGAAAAGTTTGGCATCCAAGTTAACCCCTACTGGTACAAAGATCATTTCAATGGTGAAGCATATCATTTCCTTAGCGAACTGATCCCTGCTATGAACAACGGCAACCACGACCGTAGCGACATCCAAACTGACTACTTTGATGTGGGCTGGTACATTGACGTGAACATTGGCCGCTGGAACAAGCCTTACACGGTCGAAGCCTAATAGGAGTTTACAATGCAAGACATTGTCAACCAAGAACTAGCAGTTGGAAACATGGTTGTTTTCAACCCTCCAAGATATAAAGGGCTGGTTACAGGAACGGTTGTTGGCTTTGGTCCCAAAATGATTAAAGTAAAATACACAGCAAGTTGGGTTCGCAATTATGTCAACGAGCAATGGGTAAATTGGGACACCACTAACGTTTATCCTAAAGACGTTATGAAAGTTGACGAACAATTGGCATTTATTCATACATTGAGCAACTGATATGGAAGCACTGCGCGAAGTTACTGAGTGGAAAGACGTTAAGCGTCAGCCCAATCACATCTACTTGTTCGACGGACAAAAAGCCGTTGCATATATCAAGTTTGGTGAAGGTGCCCCGGAATACTTTAAAAAGCCAATGTCAATTGACAAGCGCGGTCGTAAGTTTGTTAAGGCTGACTCAAAACTTTTCAAAGTAAAAGTTGAAAGCCAACTCATTGAAGTTAAAGGTAGCAAAGGCAACAGCTACTGGATTGATCCCGAAGCAAAGACTTGCACTTGCCCTGGCTTTACCTTCCGTGGCGCTTGCAAACATATTACAGAGGTGCTTAATGCTAACTGATATGATTGATCGCGAGATTAAGATTGATGACTATGTTGTTTTTTACAGCAACATTTATCAGGTTAAAGCATTAGGCAAGGCTAGGGACAACGGCCGTGGTAGTTTGAAAATGATCCTTATGGACAAAAGTAACACCACCCGAGCAGTTACCAAGTTCAGTAAAGATGTTTGCCTAGTTGACAAAGAAGATGTTGTAATGTGGTTATTGAAAGGTCGCCCATGATTTCATTGTATCATTTTAAAGACGACAAGTCAGACAAGATTTGGGGTTGGACTACTACCAATGATGGTGCAATTAGCTTTTGGGGTCGCACCCGTGGCTCGCTGAGCTTCAAGCACTATGATTCTGTCCTTGACGCAGAGGACCAGGCTTACAAGAAACAGCGCAAAGGCTATCGTTATGTTGCTGATAAGTTGGACCTGTTGCCCGAAGATTGGAAGGGCCAATTTATGATTGCTAAATTGGGCCAAACAAAATTTTGAAAAGTTACCAAAAAGTGGTTGACCTAGAGATCACTTTATGGTATAATAAGAATATGGGCGCGATGCTCATGTCCGACAGCAAGCGGTTTTCTTGCTAAACTTAGACACACACAGGAGATTGTAAATGTCTGAAAAACTCTTTACCGTGGCTGGCTACTCTACTAAAGATGGCAAAACTAAGGCCCGTTTCGCAACCGATATGACTCGCATTAAGACGCTGGTCAAAACTGGTCACACTGACATCCAACTGTACGAGCTACCTAAGCCTGTTACCAAAGTTGAAGCCCTAGAATTCTTGCATGCCAAGAATCTACCGGGCGTTGCCGGCATTGCTATTGCCGACGAGCTTGCCAAGCGCACCAAGCGCAAAGTTGCCGATCTTATTAAGACCGGTGGCGAAGCTAAAGCAGCCTAAGCACTGCAAACGCCTGTCAGGGGGCAGGCGTAAAGGCCCCCAACAAATTTTAGCGAGATAATTATGCCACATTGCGACAGCGTCCTGCGTACACTAAACGATCACCCTAGCCGCCTTGACAAGGAAGGTATCCTTGAAGCTGAAGCTACAGCTGGTAATGCAGAACTGTTTGAAGGCATGCGTCTTGCACTTGACCCCATGGTAACCTTTGGTGTCAAGAAAGTTCCTAAGCACGGTGGCCCAGATGGTCAAGGTCTGCCCTGGGCTGCCTTCCGTCAGCTGGCAGACGACCTTGCTACTCGCAAACTTACCGGACACGATGCACGTGATGCTATTGAGCTTTGCCTGACAACTGCAAAACAAAGTGAATGGAACGATTGGTACTTGCCTATCCTTACTAAAGATCTGCGTTGCGGCGTAAGTGAAAAGACAATCAACAAGGTTGTAGGAAAGAAGTGGGCCAATTATGCAGTTCCTGTTTTTAGTTGCCAGCTTGCTCATGATAGTGCTAATCATGAAACCAAAGTGGCTGGAAAAAAGCTCATTGAGGTCAAGCTCGATGGGGTACGAGTTATTACTATTGTTTATCCAGATGGTCGCGTTGATCAATTTAGTCGCAATGGCAAGGAATTGGTAAACTTCCCGCACATCAAGGAGCAGTTTGCAAAAACTGTTACAGGCATTACCGAAGCAGTAGTGTTCGACGGTGAGATTATGAGCTCTAGCTTCCAAGATCTTATGAAGCAAGTGCATCGTAAGAGCAACGTCGAAGCCAGCGACAGCGTGTTGCACTTGTTTGACTTCTTGACTCTTGATGCATTTAACAAAGGCAAGTGGAACCGTAAGCAAAGCGAACGCAGTGAAAAACTTCTTGCTTGGAAAGACTTGTGGGCAGAAGAAACTCCTAACATTGAAATCGTAGCGCAAGAACTTGTAGATTTAGATACTGCCGCAGGTCAAAAACGTTTTCGTGAGATTAATGCCCAAGCCATTGCCGGCGGGTACGAAGGCATCATGATTAAAGATGTTGACGCACCTTACGAATGTAAACGAACTGTAAGTTGGCTCAAACTCAAGCCATTTATAGAAGTTACCTTAGAGGTGGTTGATGTTGAAGAAGGCACTGGAAAGAATGCTGGACGACTGGGCGCACTTGTTTGCTGCGGATCAGATGACGGGCGAGACATTACCGTCAATGTTGGTAGTGGCCTTACTGATGATCAGCGAGATAGCATTTGGGCTAACCGTAGTAGCGTTATTGGTCAAATGGTTGAAGTAAGGGCTGATGCTATTACACAAAACCAAGACGGTACTTACAGTTTGCGGTTCCCCCGCTTTAAGACCTTCCGCGGATTTGAAGCTGGCGAAAAGCTATGACAAAGATTGAACCTGCTCTGCCTATCCCTTATGAGATACAGAGCAGGTACACAAAGATTGATGCAGTAGACTATACAATAGAAACGCACACTTATGTTTCTATAAATGGTGGGGTAGCAACACATAAGGTTGAATCGGCAAAGTTTACTACCTACGATAAGTCAGGTAAAGAAGTAGTTGACGACCAGCCTGGACAAAAATTGGACAAGTCTGTATGAGCCTAGAATTTATTCGCAGTCAAGTTGAGTATTATGGGCGCAATCTAAGATGCGGCCATCCGCGTGACTGGAACCAAATCTTAGGCCTGTATCAATATTATCAAGGATTACTAAATCGTGCGACTAATGCTAGGAACTAAAGATCGACCAAGTTTGCTTGTTGAAGTTAAGCAGGAATACTCACCTACTCACTTTGAGTTTTGGGTAGTCAACGGGGCATGGGAAGGTACTTACAACAACGGTCATGTTACTGTTTGGCTCCCATGGGAGCCTTGGTCTGATCTTGACAAGACTGAAATCTTGTGTGACAACCAGGATCGGTTGCGTAGTTTGCCTAGTTATGATTATCAGACCGTGTTTGACAACTTCCACAACCCCGACTATGTTGCACCTAAGCCCAAGAAGGTAGAACTGCCCGCAGATTGGGACGATGACATTCCGTTTTAAGGAAAAGAAATGAAAGACATCCAAGGATTTACATTTACAGTGGGTTGCAAAGTTGCAAGAGCAATAATTTGGGGTAATAGTCCTCGACTTGAGATTTGTACAGTAACAAAGATCGAAGGTGACAAGCTATACCTAAATGATAGTAAGCAAGCAATACGAGCATTGGACCGACTAGTAATTATTGAGCACGATCCATTAATTAAGTTAGTTGACGATCATGCAAAAGAGGTTGCAAAATGAAGTCAGTTGCGCTATACTTCATCTACGCAATTGCATTGCTTAACTGCTATGTATGGATGATCTGGCCCGAACTATTGTATGCAGTAGTTTGGAAATGGGACATCTTTGTAACCCTTTTGTTTGCACCTTTGATTTATACAGCGTTTAAAAATGATAAACCTACAAATGCTTGAAGCCACTGATACAGTAGATGCTGAGGATTGGTGCCGTCCGCTTTCGCTTAACAGCATGAGCGGAGGATACAGTGACTCATACAGCTTCTCAAGTCAATACACAGGCGCACCAGAAAACAACACAAAGTGGGTTAAGGTAAAGTACATCCTTGGTAAACCATGGCATGGAAAAACAGTTGTTGAGATTGATGCAGGTCTTGGCTTTTATACCAAGTACGAATTTGTTCGCGGGGACATTCCACGGCGTAGCAGATTAAATCTTAAAGATTACAATATAACAGATCATACCAAAGAGTTCGCAGGATTTGAAGATGACATTGACGACGATTAATTTAGATAAACAGAACCGCATGCTACGAGTCGGCTTTGGCAAGAACGAAGGCAATTGGTTTGCTCGCGTAGATCTTTGGTGCGTTGGATTTAGGATCACACAATGAATAAACTAATCAAAGAACTTGCCGACCAGGCCAGCGACACTAGCGATTACGGACTTGAGTGTGTGACTGACAAATTTCTAGAACACTTTGCTGAGTTGATTGTTCGGAGATGTGCTGATGTTGCAGACCAAAACGGTGGCTTTTGGCGTGGATGTGGAACGTCAGTTAAACAACATTTCGGAGTTGAAGAATGATTAAGAACTCTGTTGAGTACAAGTTAATTGCTAAACACTACGGGGACAGGTGTGCCAAGCGTAGCGGTGTGCCGCTAATTAATCACATCAACGAAGGCTTAATCATTCTCAAAGAGATTGGTGCAGTAGAAACAACCAAGAAGGCATTCTGCTTGCACCCGTTGTTCCAAGCAGATGATGACCTGCTGGAAAACTACTACATGGCAAGTTTTGTTGAACCTCATGTGTTGCTATTGACTATGGAGTACCGCAACATCGCTAATGCATACTTGAGTGATAAAATTGATACAGACTGGAAGCTAAAGCTAAGTCCTATTCTTGAAGTAAATGAAATGCTCATTGCTGACAAGGTGCAAAATAGAAAAGACTTTATCACTTATCATTATGGTACTCACGAGCGTAGCGATGCACTTGCAAGGTATTTTAATAAATGGCTAAATGCGTTGAATGTTAGTCCCGATACTTATATGAACCTGTGCAGGAAGATTGACAATGGCATGTAATCATCAAAGAACAACTGAACGTTGGGTAGAAACCGAAGATTGGTATTCTGGAGAGATGATTGGAGAGTGGGAATACCGTACTGAGATCACTACCGTAGACCTCGACCTACATCGTTACAAGTGTACACAATGCGGCGAGGTAATGTATTACAGTGGTGCCGCACGTGAATACTATGAAACAGGCGTAGACCGAAAAGGATTGTTTAAGTGACATATCGCATTGTTCCTCGCTATGAAGACCACAAGTGGTATCCCATCTTAGTTAAATCAGGTGGTGGGCATGTTATTCGTGAACTGCAAGGTAAGAGTGTTAACGAATGGAACGACATGGTACGAAAGCAATGGGAACAAGATACAAAGAATCACCCAAGAGGATGGTATGTATGAACGAACGTTTACGTGAATTAATGTTAGAAGCTGGCTATGCGGCACCCGAGCTTGCAGGTCGTGCAAAGCGTCTTGCTGAACTAATTGTACAAGATTGTTGCAAAGTATTAGTAGAACAAGGCAATGAATGGCACGAATTTTCTAAGAAGCCTACTGAGAAACATTACTCTGCGGCCGCCCTGTTTGCCGCATACAGGTTAAAAGAAGATGCGGTATATGCAATTGAAGAACATTTTGGAGTAGAACAATGAGTCATTACACTGAAGAACAATACGATGCATTTGCTAAAAAGATGGAAGAAGCATACCCGGAGATGTTTGCCCAACCCTACGGCGGCCTCTGCGTAGGTGTAGGTTGGTGGCCTATTCTTGAAAGCCTATGTGCTAACATTCAAAGCCACATTAATCACGTAAAGAAAACTCGCGAACGTTTGCTTGCTGATAACCCTTACAACCATAAAATTCCTGAGGATGTAGAGCAAGTTGTAGTTGCACAAATTAAAGAAAAGTTTGGCGGCCTACGCTTCTACTACGATGGCGGAGATGAGCAAGTTTACGGCATGGTGCGTATGGCAGAAGCATGGGCAGATAAGCATTGTGAAATTTGCGGCAAGCCGGGTAAGAGTCGCAACACTGGCTGGATTAAAACACTATGCGACGAACATGCCGCAGAACGCGAAGCAGAATATAAAGCAAGGTTTGGCGATGATTGAAGCATACAAGCCCATCCAGATGCCATGTGGCGGGACTGCATACTTTGACGAAGGCGCCGGCTATGGCTATCGTTGTTGGGACTGTATGGCAGTTGTAGGTAGTATTGGTATGCCACAAAGTTGCCGCGAAGAATACAGGAAAACAGAAATCCTGGACATTTTAGCTGGTAAGCAAAAGGGTTACACTTTTTAATGTAGTATTAAGTATTACCTTTTTGTTGCAAAAATACAACGGTATTTTGGTTGACCCAAAGTACCTTTTTTGCTATAATAACAGCATAGACAGTAAGGAGCTGAAATGGCAAATACACAATTCCCCAAGAGCCTGTACCGCGTTTACGAATGCACAGATGTAAACGATTGTTTTGCCTATGATGAAACAGCAATCTTGCTGGAGCACGATAACCTGGGCAATGCCCACAGTTTTGCATACGATTTGTGGAAAAAAGATAATACTAAAGCATACACTATTATTCAGCCCTATGATGACTCCTGCCGCGGGGGTTATGGCGCTTGGACTTCAGACGACGAATAACCCATCTGGTTGACGGGTTATCCAAAAGATCGTATAATAAACACATAGACAGCAACAAACAGGAGTTTAAAATGGAATACGCAATTGGTTACATCGCAATCGTTTTCGTGCTCCAGGCTATTGCCGCAGTTCGTACACCGTACGAAAGCACTCAAACTATCTTTGTTGCCAGCGTGTTTTGGATCTTTATCCTGCCCCTGGTTGCTTGCTCGTTCCTGCTGGATGCAATTGGTTGGAGCTTTGACGTTGTTCGTAGCCCTAAGTGGTTCTACTTCCGCAAACCTACTAACCCTAAGGCAGTTGGCTATGCACTAACTCTGTTCAAAATGGAACTCCAACTGTTCAAGGTTAAGGCTTAATATGAAAACATACACAATCAAAGGGTACGTCAACGGTGTGTTGATGGCTGAAGAATGTAGTGTAGAAGAGTCTGAAGTTCAAGAAGTCGTTGATGAACTTGAAGCAGAAGGTTTTGCTTGTGAAGTAGAGGAAAGTTAAAATGAACATTCAAACCGTAGCACAAAATCTGCGTAACACAATCGCAGGCAAGCAAGCCATGCTCGACGGGCTTCGTGTCAGCAATAAAGAAGGCTACTACATCATCAAACAGTGGCTGGAAATTAACATCGATGAACTGAGCAAGATTCTTGCTGACGTTGAAAAGTGCCAACCCCCAGAGAATCCTACTTGCACAGTACAAGACTGGATTACTAGCCCGGATCGTATGGGCGGGCAGTATACTGAAGACGAAATCAATCGTGGGAGTGAATGGCGATGATTGACCCAAAACAAAAGTACAGCACCATTACATTTCGCTGGCGCACTCGCAACACAGAAGACCAATGCACACTGCACGATCGCACATATGATGAAGCACTTAAAGTTGCCAAGGTGTTTGGTTATGTTGAGCCCGTGTGGTATAAGCCCTGGTCGTGGGCCAACTACTTGATTGTGCAAGCAGACTATTAAGGTAATACAATGAACACTATTGTTTGGATCATGGTTATGTACGGTGCAGGGGCTAACGTAGTAGCTGGCCCAGAGTTTACCAGCCTGGAAAAGTGCGAACGTGCCGCAACAGTAATCAAGCAACGTATTGACAGCGAGTCTATTGCCAACTATCGTAAGCCATTATGCGTAAGGATTGAAAAGTAATGGAACATATTGTTATACTGATGATCTGGACCGTAGTTGGTGTAGGTGATGCCGACCGCTCACCTACTAAAATCAAATACGATTGGCGCCCATTGGGCGAGTTTCATATGGAACAAGGACGGGTAGGTATGAAAACTGCCCGACAAATGTGCGAAGAAGCTGCTCGTCAGCTTTCACTTAAACCTGAAAACTATCGTTGTGTGAGGTCAAAATGAAAAATCGTTATGGTGATGAATACGCCTTTAGCAAGGTAAATGAAAACACTTTTACTATTGTAGGCGATCTAAAGTACTGGCGCTTCGGCGGCCGCGAGGGTCAAGAACGTATGGATATGACTAACCTGGGTTTTGTTGATCCAAGTGGTGGTCCATTCATTCAACTCGGCATGTCCATCGACGGCCGCACAATTAAAAACATTTCAGTGGAAGGCGATCTAGATGGATCACCTAACATTCTTTTTGAGGTAGAATAATATGCCCCGTGTAATCTTAGCATTTTTTGTAGTAATGGTCCTGTTCCATTTTGGTATCCAAGCATGGCGCAGTGCTACAAATAAACAGCGTTGGACCACAATAAAGACCTTGACATACAGTGTCTTTCTTGCTATACTAACAACCGTAGCAATGGTGCTATTGGTAATCGTTTTTTAATGTAATTTAAGGATCTTAAAATGAATCGTTTTGTTAAGTTTTCTCTCGTTGCCGCCGCAGTTGCTCTTGCTACTGGTTGCACTCGTATCGAAACTGGTGAAGTTGGTGTTCGCGTAGGCTTTGACAAGCAAGTGCAAAGTGGTGAACTGCTACCTGGCTCCTTCAACCAAGTGCTGATTGGTGATGTGCTAACTTTCCCAATCAAGGACGTTAACGTGGTTCTGGAGAACATGACTCCTGTGGCTAAAGACAACTCAACTATGGCCGACATGGATGCTGTGGTTGTTTACAACATCAATCAAGCGCAGGTTGCTGAACTGTATAGTTCTAAGAACCGTAGCTTCCACGCAGAAGCCAAGGGCGATGTGTATCTGATGTATAACTATGTTGTTCAAAATGCACGTAACGCTATCTACAAGGCTGCTCGTAAGTACGATGCACTGGATATGGCAGACAATCGAAGCGAGATGGAGAACATGATCAAGGAAGAAATTGTTCGCAACCTTGCTGAAGAAAAGCTGGACGGTAGCATCAGCATCACCCAGGTTATGATTCGTAACGTGGTTCCTGCACAGTCTGTGGTTGCTAGTGCTAACGAACTAGTTCGTGCTAAGAACGAGCTAAAGCAAAAGGAAGTTGAAGTGAAAACTGCTGAAGCAGAAGCACGCCGTATGGCAGCTCTTGCTAACAACAGCTCTAGCTCAATTGCATTCATGAACGCACAGGCTGCTCTTAACATCTCTGAAGGTATTAAGAACGGCAAGGTACAGACCATTGTGGTTCCTAGCAACATGACCAGCTTGATGCTGCCTAAGTAATATGATTCCCTACACGGATTATGAATGCCGGTTAGCACTAGACGAACTCTATCGTGGAGATAAAGTTGTAATTCCAAGTAGTATGGAACACGCCGAGTTCATGATCCGTGTAGCACAGCATTATATTGACCAGCATCACGAAAATTTTGTAAAAACACTTACTAAGGATCATTCGCAATGAAGTTACCAATGAGCCCTGGCGAGTACATGTTCCTGACAGGGCTCGTCTACTTTGTTGTAGGAATGTACGACATCTTTGTTGATAGGTTTGTAGAACCTGAATATATTCAAATGGTGTGGATATTAGTGCTAATGATTCCTGTACTATTTCCTATCCGTTGGTTAGTTCGTGGCACACCTTTTTGGAAAAACTAATGAAAAACTTTGTTTACTTTATTGGATGGTTGCTTAAACGAATGTTCGGCGGAGTAATCCGCGTCTACTACAAATATGACAATATGGTAGTTGAAGAGCCAGGTATTGCTATGATGCCTACAATGTTGATTAGTCTAGGATTTATGCTAGCAGCTATTATGTTTTGCATTGCTATGGATTACATCAATATGTCAGCCCTGCACCTGTCATTCTATGCAGGCAGTCTGGCATTTATAAACTACTTTCGCATTTTACTTCGCGAGCAGTATCGCAAGTATATGCGAGAACAAGATCAATTTATTAACACACTAAAGGGTTCAAAATGAAACAGCGTGGCTTTACACTTATTGAACTGATGGTTGTAGTTACAATCATTGGCATTGTTGGGTTGATGGTACTAGGTGCTGCCAGCGGCTCTCTACAAGGTAGCAACATTAGTTGGGGCTACAATGGCGTAACTGAAAGCCGCTGTATCGAAGGCTATAAGTTTGTTGTTGGGGAAAGCGGACAAGCTCGACAAATCCTAGACGAGTTTGGTAAAGGTGTTCGTTGTGGAAACCCCGATCCAGGTAAAATGGGTAGCTTTGGGAGTCGCTAATGTTTAACATATTTGGTAAGAAAAAAACTGCAAAAGATTTTATGGACGAAGCAAAAGAAACGTATGGTCTTCCAGAACCAAAGACTACTCCAGTAATGCCGGAACGTGCCCAACCTAGTCCTGTACATTACAAAGTAGGAAATGATGGCAACAACAATGTTGTACTGCAAATTGGTGACGGCTATTCAATGACGCTTACCATGAACAACTCAGCAACACGACAGCTGATTCGACTGCTAGAAGCAGCCATGATTGAAACAGAATAAGGAGTTGGTATGCCAACCGTTTATACAGAAGTAGAAGTTGATGTAACGCTAGACGACTTCGACGACTACGATTTAATCGACGAACTTGAGCGTCGAGGCCGGGGCTTTGAAGTTAACAGCAAAACCCCAACGGAGCTTGTTACTGCAATTTGGGAAAAGCGTAGACTGGGCAAAGACTTTCAGCAAGAGATTGACCAGTTGATTTACGTTACACTAGGTAAAATTATCTAATGCAAACAATGAACTGGACTGCTGGTGCGATTGCATTCTTGCTATTCTTTGTTCCATTGGCGGCTATACTTTACTCTATGCACAAGTCTAATAAAAAGATTGACCAAGAGTATAGAGAGCGTATTGCTGAGATTGAAAAACGCTATAGGAGTTAAGCATGAATGACGCACTTTTCTACGCTACAATTATTGCATTGGTATGCGTTTTCATGGGGCATCCTGGTTATGCCCTTATCATTTTTCTCATAGGAATCATGGCATCATGAACTGCAATGGACAACCTATCACAGCAGAAACAGCTGAAACAATTGAAGCTGTAAATAAGCTGATTGAAGCAAATAAACTTTACATTCAAATGTACCTAGCGTGGCTACAACTATGTAACCCTTGGACTTATTTGAACAAGTAGCAGAAGTTACCAACAGGGAGACTGTATGACAAAGATAGTAAGCATTGACCCTAAGGGCAAACGTGACGCTAAACACAAGCAAGATTTGCTTGAAGTTCTTGAAGAAATGCGCGAGCAAATTGAAGCCGGTGAAATTACAGACTTTGTTGCAGTTAGCATCTTAGAAGACGGGGACACACAAATCCACGTTATGATGGATGACTTACCAAGCGCAGTAGGCCTTTACGAAATTGGCAAGCATATGGTAATCCAGCAAGTTGCATACGGGATTAGCGATGACTAAATCTATTACTGTTACTTTTTACAAAGCAGACCAAGGCCGCGAAGTAACTGTACGTACAGAAGTTTGCTCTAACTGGCTAGAAGCTGATCAACTAATTGCAGAAGAAATGGCACGGGGCGTTTGGTCTTCTTACAGTACCAGTGAAGATGTTACTCAAAGTCCCAGCTGACAAACCGTATTGAATTACTGTTGATAGCCCATTCGTTTAGTTCAGCTGGGTCAAAGTTAACAGCTTTACCTAGCACACATACACCACCAGTATGTAGCGGCGCTCTGCAATCGTAGCCGTACTTTTCAAGTACTTGGTTCTCATCGCACCAGTTATAGTACTGTTCTTTAATACGTGCGCCTTCGCCTGCTACTTTACTTGCGTCCTGTGATCCTAGTAGCACTCTAATTTCCGTTGACATTTCAATCTTAGGGCGCACCATCCCAGTCTGAATAATTTCCATGTCCTTATCAAAATAGCAGGATACTAAATTCTTACCAATTGTACTGTACCCTACTGTAAGATCACCAACGACAGGACTATAACAGTCAAACAGTTCAAAGTCTTGTTCTTCTAAGGGCTCCCTGTAAAAGTTGTTTAGCATAGTGTTAAAGGAGCCGTAATTTAATCCATGCGTAATGTTGTTGATGCAAGTTTCTGCATTGTGAACAAGATAGTTAAGTTGATTTACTTCAGCTGACGATACTACATTTTCAGCCAACAAGTGGAACTCTTTGTGTAAGGTGTTTAGTGTTGACCTAGAACGATCCTTTAACAAGGATTCATCTACACCTGCGTTTTCGTGTAGGTTAATGTGCCGTACTATTGTCTGCATGCGAGCCCAAATGCTGTCTAAGTGATCTTGTGCGTACCCAACACCCCACCAATCATACTGGCAATTTAGATCTGCAGGCTTAGACATATTCATAATTCTGCGCCATTTATTAACAATGTTGTGATCGAGCAATTTCCATTCTAGTGTTCGTTGAACTCCACGGTGATTGGAGATTGTTAGCTTAAATTGTTGCATCCTGTACTTATATGGTTAAGGCCAGCAGATTTGCAAGTTATAAGTAGCATACCACTTTAACATTATGAAAATAGATCCGGACAACATTCCCAAATCCTTTTGTATATTGCCTTGGATTCATTCTGCAATTGATCCAACAGGCGATGTAAAACCATGCTGTATGGTTGATCCTTTTGACTTCAGCGTAGGCAAACTTGATAAAAATACTACGCTAAAGCAAATCTTCCAAGGGGAAAAATATTCTGCAATTCGTAAAGAAATGCTTGATGGCCCTGCACTTCCTGCTTGTTGCATTCGTTGCACACAAGGCGAAGCTGCTCGTGGGTTTTCATACAGAACATCAATGAATACTTCCTTCAAACATAAAATTGAAGGGGTAGAGTTTTCTCCCGACGGTACTGCTGAATTTCAGCAAGCGTATATTGACTATCGCTTTACCAATAAGTGCAATTTTAGATGCATTACATGCGGCTCTGCTTATAGCTCACAACATGCGCTTCGTGAAAAGAAACAGTGGCCAATGCTATATGCAGATCGTCCAGCTATTATTGAAGTAGACAATGAGTCTATGTTTGCTCAGTTTAAAGAGTTTGCACACACGGTTGAACGCATTTACTGGGCTGGCGGCGAGCCTTTAATTTCTGAACACCATTACGACATTGTTAATTTTGTAAAAGAACAGCAGTACAAGATTGACATGTATTACAACACAAACTTCAGTGAGCTCAATTATAAAAACTACAACATCATCGAGACTTGGAAAGGCCTTAAAGGAAACGTTTTTATCTTTGCTTCTATTGACGGTGTAAACGAAGTAGGAGAAGCTATTCGCACTGGATTTAAAACTACCGTGTTTCAAGACAACATTAAAAAGGTTTTGGAGTCAGGTGCAGCCAACGTTGAGCTTAACTACAATATTACATTTGGCACTACTAACATTTTGCACTTAGCTGAAACACTAATCTGGCTAGAGCAACAGCACATTATCAATGGACAGTACGTGCCGTTTAAAGTAACTTGGAATCCTATTTTTCACCCACATGCGTTTAGCACAATGACTATGGACGCAGAAAGTAGAGCTGTCGCAGTTCAAAGTTTAAAAGAACAAATTAAACAATTAAGGACATTAAACATCAATGGAACAGGATTTCAGCGAGCAAATTCACTAGAGCACGATGTTCTTACTTTTGTAGAACATTCTGACACCAAAGAAATGCCTTTAAGCTACGCTCAAAAAATATTCGACCAATTAAAAGAAGAAAACACTGCACAAGCATTAAGCTTCTTTAATAACGTATTAGATAAAAGATTAAAAGGAACACAATGACATCACCGCAAATTCAGAAGATGGATCAGTTTACTAAGAACATTGTAGAAACTGAAGCTAAGATAAATGACATTAGCCCTAGCATGTGTATGGCTAAATGGTATCAAGTGACAATTCACTTGCAAAACGGGCATACACACTCTTGCCACCACCCAGGTACACATAAAGTTCCACTAGAAGAATTAGCAGTAAACCCAAGCGCCCTACACAATACTAGCCATAAAAAGAAGCTACGTGAAATGATGGTCACCGGCGAACGTCCAAAAGAATGTGACTACTGCTGGCGCATTGAAGACGTAGGCGAGCGTTCAGACCGCACATATAAAAGTGCTGATTCATGGGCACGCCCATTTATCCCATTGGTTCAAGAAGCTAAGAAAAATAATACGCTATTAGACTTTGCCAATGCAGATGTACAACCTACATACGTTGAAGTAGTATTTGATCACACTTGCAACTTTAAATGCGCTTATTGCGCCCCTAACGTTAGCAGCCAATGGATGGAAGAAATCCAACAGCACGGCCCTTATCTAACACAACCTTACTTTAACGACCTACGTTGGATTGAGCACCAAGGTCAAATGCCCGTGCCTAACCGTGAAGAAAACCCTTACGTAGATGCATTTTGGAAGTGGTGGCCTACAATGATTAAAGGCGTACACACATTCCGTATCACAGGTGGCGAACCGCTATTAAGCAAGAACACATTCCGCGTATTAGACGAGCTAATTGAAACAAATCCTAATCCGGGCATGCACCTTGCTATTAACAGCAATATGTGCGTACCAGACAAACTAACACGCGAGTTCGTTTCCAAACTAAACCGCGTTCGCAACAACGTACAAAAGGTTACAATTTACACTTCCATTGATACATTTATTCCTGACCATAACGAATACATTCGCTTTGGTATGGTACACAATGACTTTGTTAAAAACGTAGAATATCTATTAGACAACGTCGAGCAAGAAATTACACTTAGCTTTATGATTACAATCTCCAACCTGAGCGTATACGGAACACGTGAGTTGGTAGAGTGGATTTACGCTCTTAAAGAAAAATACAAAGGCAAGCATAGATTAATGCCAGATTTCCCATACTTGCGTCACCCTGAATTCTTGTGCGTTGATTTAAATCCAGAAGATGCAGTTAAGCATTTAGAAGATGCACTAGAGTTCGTTCGTGCTAAAAGCGTAAGCGAATTAAGCAAAACTTGGGAACAAGAAGAAAAAGATCGTTATGCATTTAACTGGAAAAACTATGCGTTCTTTGATGACTTTGCAGTACAGCGTTTAGGCCGTGTTGTAGAGTTTGCTCGCGATAAGATTACTAACCCTAATCCAGAATTAAAAACACGCATGGAAGACTTTGCTATGTACGTTGACGAATATGATTACCGTCGTGGCACTAAGTTCTTAGAACTATTCCCACAAATGGAAAAGTTTTACAACCGTTGCAAGTCTTTATTAGTGCAAAGTGGCCGCCAACGCAATTTGCGAGAAAAGGTAATTCCAATTGTGCCAGTAGCCAAGGCCCGTACTTTACTAGGATAATAATGCAAAGATTTGAGTTAGTATTTGCTCGTGATGATCACGAGCTTGCATTAGAATTTGAGCTAGTTGATTCTAGTATTGCACAAGCATGGGCTAGCGCAGTTAACGACACTGATCTAATTTACACTGGCTTTTCTTCAATGCCCACTGAGCAAAAAATTGCATTTAAGTGGGCTGAAATTGCCAAAGCAGTAGCAATAGTCAATGACGAGCACTTGTTAGATGAATGGCTGCACTTTCCGCGCCAGTATGACGCTGAACTTGCACCAGTGTTGCTAAAAAGGATTCGTAATCGCGCACAAATCCACGAAGAATATTCGGAGCATAACAAGCTATCAACTGCTACAAGAACCGCTTGCCGCAGACTGCTAAATTTAATCCCTACACTAGAATACATGCTAGACACAGTGGATAACAAATCTGCTTGCTGGTTTAAATGGGAAGACGCTATTACAGTGCCACAAGAGCTAAGAACTAACACTCTCAAACCTGGACAGCTTGCATTAACAAGTCCGGGCATTACACGACAGCTTGACGAAGCACGTAAATTCAATGACACAGAATCAATTAAACGTAAATTAATAAAGCCCTGGGCAGAGTCTAATAGAGCTATTTTTACGCTAAGTGAAATTGAAGAAAATAAAGAAAAAAATCAAAATTGGCTCGCTGAACAAACGCTAACACTTGACACTGATAACTATATGCATAACTATTTCGTACTAGCCAACTTGGTAACACCAGTTGACAACAGTACAAATCTGTTCTTACATACAGTTAAAAGGATAAAGTTTAAGTGAAAGTCATTGTTGTCAACAATACAAAATTAGAAGCATCAAATTTTGAAACGGCAGTTGCCGTAATGAAAGTTCGAGCGCAGCCTTATGGTGAGTTTGAATTTAGCACTTGCAATGCTCTTGGATACTTGGGACATGCCCTTAAAGGGATTGCAGGTGGCGAAGTGTTTATTGTGCCTGTAGGGTTCCAATCGTTTGAAAAGCTAGTACAAGTACGCAACACTGCTATTGCCAATGGACACGGCTTAATGCTTTCTAAATTAGGTCATCCTACTAATAGCAATGAATTTTATCACTTAACATCTACAGACTTTGTTGGCTACTGTAATTTAGATGTGCTGCCTGACTCAGCGCAAATTGACTTTGGCCCAGCATTTACATTTGACGAAATTTACGTAGGTGAATGTACTGTTGATCGAGCTGGCGTAATTAGCTGCCCCGGCAGAAAATTAGAAAAGCGCACCAATGTTAAATTTGAAACTGGCTGGATCCTTATTAAGGTATTCTTAGAAGCTGGCGCAACAGTTGCTGATTGTTCTAATATTGTTAACGGAGCAGCTATTGTTGATTACAATAATCCTAACTTGGTTACGGATTTAATTAGCGGTACGTTTAACAGTAAGTTTGGCTGCACTGAAGAAGAATTTGCAGCAGCCGCTGAGTTGCTAACCAATTCCTTATCATTTAATACAGACGAATACAGCGTATCTACAAACTATAACAATGCTAGCACCCCACTGGAAAACTTTTATTGTCCAGCTAACATCTCCAGTTTTAGTTTATTAAAGAATTACGCTATTACCGAAGATACACGCTTAATATTCTTTAATAAAGACGTAGCTGCATTCGACAAGATAAAAACTGTACTAAGCAATTGGGACGGCTCAAACGAAAATGCTCTAGCGTTAAGTGATATTGAACAAGCTGAACTAACAGCACTACGAGCAGAATTTGGCAATGACTTTGATTCATTCTGGGCCACTTGTCGCACATTATACACACAATGGTATACCTTCTCCAACTTGGCACTTGTAGAAGACATTGAAAGCCAATGCCATGTTAATAACGTTATTGTAGTGTCAGCAGGTTTTAATGCTCTGTTGCTTAACCTTATTAAGGGCAAACGTTTATACAGCACTGAAATTTTATATTCTGCTGATAGTTGTTTTAGAACAGAAAAGCTAGGCACCCAAGTTTATAAGCATAGACACTACGGCGGCTTTAGAATTACTTTCCGTAATACGCAAACTGGTCAACTGCAACCATTGGACTACAAAATACAAGACTTTTTTACTGCACAAAAATGGGCACGTTGTATGCATCAGGATTACATGTTACATGAATCCGTAGTTGCAGAAAAGAATTATATGCTACAACAGTGGGAGTATAATGAGTCAAACCCAAATGCTCGTTCTATTCCAGTATTGTGCAGTGAAATGAATCGTTACATTGCAGTTATTAACGAATACTTTAACGGCAGCAGTAGCCAGCGAGTTGAATATCACATTACGCAACACTTTGATCCTGCCACACTAGACCAGCAAATTCTCAATGAGATCCACCACCATTTTGAATTGTTAATTGGTCAAGTTTGGAGCGTTAGCGAATACTATAAACTAGCAGACTCTGCTACTTGCTTTGCTATTCGCCAATTAAACAACTTGTGCCACGAAATGGAATACCTACGTAGACCTAGCTTGGCATCACAAATGGGTACAAATAATCCATGGCACTCGGGCATTTATTTCCCATTTATTCCTACAATACGCTACAAGTTTGTTGAGTGCGATTACGATCATTTTACACAATTATTAGACTATGGCGATTTAATTCTACACTATGCACAGCTTGGCAAGACTCCAATGGAGGCTTATGCTGCCCGTGACGAAGAAGTATTTGACGATAACATTACTGGCCTTCGTTATCTAAGCGGAGAGTTTGACGTTATGTTTAAGCGTGAAATACCTAAGCACATTGAACAAGCTAAAATTGATCGTGACAATGTAGATGCGTTTAACTGGATTCGTGCTCGCGGGCAAGATCCTTTAAGCAAATTTACTGGCATTGGATTTGTGCCTGTTGCTAAAATTGACAGATCAAAGTGGGAAAATATGACCGTAGAGCAAATTCAATTAGAATTGTTCAAGTACGATGATATTTTTAAAATTGAATTATTTGACTTAGAAGGCAACTTAGTAGAAGGACTAACGCTAGACTATACTTGGCGTGACGTACTAAAGCTAACTGACCCTACACACCCAGAATTTACAAACTTTATCAGTTGGTAAATAAGGGCATGAAAAAACTACTTTTAATTCTATCCTTGCTTGCTTTCTCTACAGTAGCAGGCGCTTGGGAACAAACCTTAGCACGACCACTTAGTGAGTGCGGCAAACAAATGCCTTACGGGGAACCACAAGCCCAGCAAACTACACAAGGCTTATGTCGCCTGGCCTATGCCACAGCAGTTGATAATTCAGCTAAGTTGCCAGTCTGGACCAGCTATGTTTTAACACCTAGCCATGCAATTGGTTGCTTCCCGCGTACTAACGCCTTTGTGCGTGATCGTTCTGTTAAGGATGGTGCAAGCCCTGAAGATTATGCAGGCACAGGATATGATAAAGGACACGTTGCGCCCGACGGTGATATGAGCTGGGACCAACAAGTAGAATACGAAAGCTTCTTAATGACTAACATGATGCCGCAAAAAGGCGGATTAAATCGTGGCATTTGGAAGTATCTTGAAACAACTATTCGCGGTTGGGTAGTACAGCAAGGCAACAGCTATACAATTTATGCGGGCCCAATTTACAGCATGGATGCAAAAACAATTGGCAAAGGTGTTATAGTACCAGATGCGTTTTACAAAATTGTTATCAATGACCAAACAGGTGCAATCATGGGTTGGATATTCCCTCACCAAGACGGCTTAAAAGATTTAGTAGCACTTCGCAAGCCAGTTAAACACATTATGGAAGTAACTGGAATACGATTTGGATTCCCACCAAACGGGCATGAAGTACGCCCGGGACAGGAAGCACCAGTGGACTTTGGGGCTTTAACAAATCTTAAACGTAAAGTATGCAAGTAATAAAAAGTATTACAAAAAATAGGTCCGCAAAGGGCCTATTTTTTTGGTTGACCATTTGCTCTATTTGCGCTATAATAACAGCATTGGTAACACAACAAGTGATCCTAATGACAAACAAACTTGCAATTTCTTTAGTAGCCGCTTTTATTACCTTAACTGGTTGTGGTGGTGGGGGTTCTGGTGGCGCCGTTGCTGGTCCAGTTGAACCAACCCCTGAAGTATTGTCGCAGTTTAGCTATGAAAATAGGCATCGCGATTATCAATACTATGCAGGTGAAACTCCGCTAATTACCCCGGGCTCAATTGACGCTCGTGCATTTTTCAAATACAAAGATGGGTCAGACGGATTTGTTGCCCAGCAATTAATTAGCGGGCCTTGGAATACTCCGGACATTAGTCAAGCACAGCCTGGCACAATTACATTCTTTAAAAAGGTAAATGGTGTTTGGCAAAACAATAATGCAGTATACGATCAGACCAATAGTGTAAGGGGTTGTATCCATCCTAGAAAAATTGCAGCCGCCGACTATAATAACGATGGCGCAGTAGACTTTGCAATTTCCTGTCACGGCTGGGACGCCCCTCCTTATCCAGGAGAACGTGCTACTATTTTGCTAAGTCAAACAGACGGGCGTTATCAGCTTCGTTATTTGTCCGATGACATTGACTTCAAGCATGGATTGACCAGCGCAGATATTAATCGTGACGGTAACGTAGACCTTATTGTAACAGCAATGAACGGTGTTAATGTTTTTATTAACAACGGCTCCGGATACTTTACAAAGTCTACTACCTATACCATTCCGCAAGTTGCTCGTGCGTTTCACGTAGAAGTATTAGACTTAACTGGTGACGGTCAAGCTGATTTTGTAGTTGGTAGCCATGAATGGGAATCACCTACAAAGATTATTGTAAACCGTGGGGATAATGACTTTGGGGGATCGTTGTTTAATCGCCCCACAGAAATTACTATTCCTTCTGTACCTAATGCTGGAGTTATTGTAGACTTTTTGCATGTCAAGTCCAACAACTCACTGTATATCCTGCGTACCGGGGGCAGTGCTAGTAACGATCCTAATTTCTACAAAGGCATGTGGTTGCAAAAGTTCACACTTGACACTAAAATTAGCACAGTTGTTTATGCCAACCCCGGCTGGTACGACCCGTCTAATGTTAACAGAAAGTGGCATACCTGGATACTGGAAAAAGACGGATATATTGTAAGCGACTATGGCACTTCATTCCGTGTTAGAATTGAATAATTAAAACGGGGGCCTATAGCTCAGTTGGTTAGAGCAGTGGACTCATAATCCATTGGTCACAGGTTCGAGTCCTGTTGGGCCTACCATTTAAAGGAAAACAATGAAAGACGGATATTTACTATTGCACGGAAAGGGATCAGGTCCAGCATATCCTGGATGCGCTATGACTCCAGTTGCAGAACGTATGCAAGCAGAAGGCAAGTTATACGATCATCGTGCAAATTCATGGGCGCTGGGATCAGTATTTTACAAGCCATATGAAAGTTGTTTAGAAGAAATTAATGCAGGAATACAGCGTTTAACAGAACGCGGTGCAACACGTATTCATTTAGTTGGGCATAGCATTGGTGCTAACATGCTATTTTATTATGCTACAAAGTTTTCTAACTTTAAAAGCATTGTAGCTCTAAGTCCAGCACACAATACACATTTGGAAAAGTTTAATCAATGGAGCTTGTGGAGCCGCCGCAAAGCTGAAACATTGTTAGCAGAAGGCCGAGATGAGCCCGACGACTTCATTGACACTTCAATGATGGAAACATATATTATCAAGTGTTTACCGTCGGCTTATCTAAGTTACCTTAGCCCCCAGGGTAACAGCGTAATGACTAAAAACGTGCGGCGCATTAGCCAACCAATCAATTTGTTTTTGGCTTCTGGTACTAACGACTTTACACAAGTAGAAGTTGAACGCTTGCTTTACAACCCAGTTCCAAAATTGCCCAGCAGTCAATTGCTACAAACAGCAGACGGGCACATCTCAATTGCCGCAAACACATACGAAAAATGGACCCATTGGTGCGAGAATTTGCCCACTTAACATACGCTTTAATGCGACATATTTTTTAAGTTAAAACAAAATCGCCATTTACGGTACCGCTAGACAGGGCGCATTGGTTGCCCTGTTTTCTTGACTTTAACTAAGTATTTTGCTACAATAATTTGATGAAAGTTATCAACGTTATTGCCGGCCCAGGAACAGGTAAAAGCACTTTAGCATCTGGCTTATATCACGAAGCGAAACGCAGAGGATGGAATGTAGAGCTAGTAACTGAAGTAGCTAAAGACCTTGTTTGGGAAGGTAGAAGTTGTGCGCTTTCAAATCAGGCTTATGTATTCGGTCGTCAGGTACAACGAATACATAGGTTAAAGGGGCAGGTTGACTATGTCATCACTGACAGCCCTTTTTTATTAAGCGCCATTTATGCTCCAGAGGATTATCCTCAAGCGTGGGAGCAGGTGGTGGTAGAACTTTGGAAGGGTTACGATAATCACGTAGCATTTCTAGAGCGCGGCCCGTGGTTCGATGATCGCGGCCGTGTGCATAATCTTGATGCTAGCATTGAGATCGATCGCAAGATTGCGGTGCTTTTGGACAAGCATAATATAACCTACACTCGGGTTGATTATGGATACCAAAGCCCAGGTGAAGTATTGGATGCAGTTTTATCTAATGCGTAACTGGAGGCAATCTCAACGAAAGGAGGTGTAATATGCACATGACCCTTAATTACAACTTGGGCATGTCAAAACAAGTAGTCGAGCGGCTATTTGTTCAAGTAGTGCTAACAGCATTACTAATTGCGTCACTGGCTATGGCTGTAGGTGACATTCAAAGACTAGTAGCAGATCCACTGCACTTTGTTGACGATGTTGCAGACTGGGTATTTCGCAGTGACAAGCAAAATCACAAAAACGAAACGTGGGAACAACGAGTTCAGCGTTTAATTCATACGAACATTGAAACAGCAGGCGGAGTAAAAACTGCCGTTGCGGATCGTGACGTCCGTTGTTTAGCAGAAAATGTTTACTATGAAGCTCGCGGCGAATCTTTAAAAGGTCAGGTTGCAGTTGCTAAGGTAACACTTAATAGACTAAACGAAGGATACGCTAATTCTGTTTGCGGCGTTGTTAAACAAGGATGTCAATTTTCTTGGGTATGCAACAATATGATTGGCCGTCCATTTGGGCCAGCGTGGTCGCAAGCAGTAGGTGTTGCGCTTGTAACATTAAATGAAAAGCAACGAATTGAGGATCCGACTAACGGTGCTAGTCACTTTCATGCTACATATATAGAGTGGCAACCAGGATGGCGAAGAGTTCACGAATCTGTACGCCATATTGGTAATCACGTTTTTTATAGAATAACACCAAAGAGAAATTAAATGAGAAGATTATATCCAGCCAGGCTTCTAGAAGTGCGCGGTACAGATACCTTAGAAGTAGAACTAGACCTAGGCTTTAATGTGTACACACGCCAAAAGATTCGTCTATTTGGGGTAGCTAGCGCCGGTAAAGACAGCGATGTAAAAGTTGTTTTAACAGAGTTATGTAAGGACGGTTTAATTGTTGAACCTATCATTACAAAACGTGCAAAGCTAGGTCGTGTGCTTGGCTGGGCATATCTTGCAAATGATGCCGGGGAACCAACTCTTAATATCAATGAAGCATTAGTTGATCAAGAGCTTGCAACATCGTTCCAAGTTGACACAGAGGACGACGACGAGTAATGTACGAAGCAGGGTTGACTGCTCGTAAGGTAGCAGTGTTTGACAATGCTATCTTTGACAAGTACAGAGAGTGGGAGGCCGCTTGGAATTGGGAGCCACCAGAAAGTCCCAAGCGTTATTGGCGAGTAGACAATACATTTTTGCTTTACTTGCCAGTTAACACAGCTAGACGTAATAGCCCGGGCTTTCAACGTTTAATGCGGCATTACCCTAGGGAAATTTACTCAATGTGGGAAACCACATTAAAGCCTGCATGCGAGTATTTGGCCAGTTTAACTGGAATAGAAAATCCTGTAATAGTTCAAGCTGATATTGCTCGCATGCCACCTCTTAATGGCGATACGGTTATGCATACAGACACACGCATCAACCAACGCTATGCCCGCAGGTACAACATAGCAATCAGTACTAATAATAACTGCTGGTTATATCACAACAGCTATGACTTAAATAATGGTGGAACTCGAGATCATGTTGATCCAGGTGAGTTGTGGGAAATAAACAATAAGATTGTGCATACCGCAGTTAACTATGGTGATACATGGAGGACACATTTAATCATTGATGTAATGCCCGAGCATTATGCAAAGCGAATGTTTGAACTGTATGATCCTTACGACAAAGTTCCAAACCCGCAAGGGCTTAATACAACATACGATTATGATTTAGATGGTAAGTTGATAGATCAACAACCATTGTTTAACGACTTACCGCACTGCTTTCCAGCAAGGACACACGTATAATGAAATTCACAAAAACAGACAAAATAGTTGCATGGCTAGCACTGATAAGCGGACTTAGCATTAGTGCAGTTGCCGTTTATTACTCAGTAGCAGGCTTAGTATCAATCTTCGCTGCCGCCGTAGTACCTATTGTTGTCATGGGGGTTGCATTAGAAGTTAGCAAGTTGATTGCCACATTGTGGCTAAAGCTAAACTGGAAACGTGCGCCTGTTTTTATTAAAACATACATGACCATTGCAGTAGGCATCTTGATGATTATCACTTCAATGGGTATCTTTGGTTTCTTATCCAAAGCACACAGTGACCAAAGTTTAGTATCCGGAGATGTACAAAGTAAGATTGCCGTATACGATGAAAAGATTAAAGTAGCAAAGGACAATATAGATGCGAATCGCCGAGCACTCAAACAAATGGATGAGGCTGTGGACCAAGTTATGGGTCGAAGTACAACAGAAACGGGTGCGGACAAAGCAGTTGCGATCCGTAAAGGGCAGGCCAAAGAACGCACTAGACTACTTTCTGAGATTGCCGCCGAACAGAAGACAATTGCCAAACTTAGTGAAGAAAGGGCACCCATCGCCGCGGAAGTACGTAAGGTGGAAGCAGAAGTTGGTCCAATAAAATACATTGCGGCATTTGTTTACGGTGATAACCCAGACGCTAATGTGCTTGAAAAAGCAGTGACATGGGTGATTATTATTATCGTATCAGTGTTTGACCCGCTAGCAGTTATCCTATTGTTAGCAAGTCAGTACAGCTTCCAATGGTTTCGCAATAAAGACGAAGCGGAGGGTGACAGCCCAGAAAGGATTCAGGAAACTGAGCAACCCACTGTCACAAAATCTGAACAAGAACCGTATGTACAAGGCGATGACGGTTTTAAATTTTTAGCTGAGTACGATAACTTGCATACCAAGTATCCTGCGACAGAAGAAGATGTAGAAGAATTAATACTGGCACTTGAGCAACAGCCTGAGGAGCTAGTGGAGGAAGAAGATGTATCCGTTGATGCCCGAGTTAATAACACAGATGTGGTTGAATCTACTGATATCCCTGTGGAACCCGCTGGAGTGGATGCCCCAGCAGAAGAAAAACCTAAGCGCCAAAGACGAGTAAAGACCCCTGCACCTCCTGGTACACCCGGCGAAGAGTGGGCTGCTAGTTCAGATTCCGAGCAAACAGAGGAAGATAATTTAGATAAAATATATAAGGCAAGTGCTGAAGATTTAGCCGCAAAGCAACGCCGACGCGGTTGGTTCCAAGCAGCCTTTCCCAAGAAAGACGATTTTAAATAAGGTAACAACTTGAGTGATTCAAACGTTTATATTGTAAGTCCACCAACATTATATCTTCCAAGTGGCGGACTTACGTTTTGTCTAATCAGCAACAACGAAGCATGGCAAAACAATATAGTTGAACTCTTAGAAAAGGGCATTCAAAATCAGTTAACATTTTACGTTAATGAAACTGCACACCGTGACCCCAAAGCATGGGTTTGGTATTGGCATGTTGCTAGTAACAGTGCAATGATTATTGTCGACACAGCAAGTTGTTCACAGCATGAAATGTATATGGCACTGGCAATGTGCAAACTAGACATGCCAGTAGTGTTTCATGTTAAGCCCGGCAACGACGAACTTGTATCTTTACTAAATGCTGTAACTGTACCTAGCTTTGCAGAACCAGAGCAACTGTTAATCCTATTGGAGGCGGCTTTTGGAGGATAAGGTACAAAAATTGACCTGTAGTTTTTGCGGCAAACACAGGGACATTGTAAAGGCGCTTATTGCTGGCGATAGTGCATACATTTGTGATGAGTGCATTCATCTTTGCTTAGAAGCACTAGGACAAGAAGAGCCAGCAAAAGAGTTCGATTCAGCCGTTACACCGCAGGAGATTAAAGATTACTTGGATAGGTTTGTCATTGGACAAGACCAAGCTAAACGTAGCCTAAGTGTTGCAGTTCGCAATCACTATAAGCGTTTAAGCCAGCCAAACAATCTCATTAAGAAAAGCAACGTATTACTAATTGGACCTACAGGATCCGGTAAAACACTACTGGCCAGCAAACTAGCAGAAAAACTAAATGTTCCTTTTGCTATTGCAGATGCAACTACATTAACTGAATCTGGTTATGTAGGGGATGACGTAGAAAGCGTTATTCATAGACTTGTACAAGCGGCTGACGGTGATATCAAACGTGCTGAAACGGGTATCATTTACATCGACGAAATTGACAAGAAGGGTCGCAAGAGTGAAAGCTCAAGTATTACTCGCGACGTGTCAGGCGAAGGTGTACAGCAAGCATTACTAAAGCTAATTGAAGGGACTGAGTGTCGTGTTCCGCAAAACGGTGGTCGCAAACATCCTGGACACGATACACACACAGTAAACACTAAGAACATTTTATTCATCTTAGGCGGCGCATTTGTTGGCTTAGAAGAACAAGTTAAGAAGCGTACAACAGGTGGTATCAAAATTGGTTTTGGCGCAGACTTAACAACAACAGTTAACAACTCAGATCATTGGTTATCTAGTGTAGAGCCCGAAGACTTTGTTAAGTTTGGTATGATCCCAGAATTTATGGGCCGTATCCCAGTTGTAACAGCCCTGAACGAATTAAAGGTAGACGATCTAATTAGTATCATGTCAGACCCCGAAGATAGCATTGAACGTGAATACCAAGCTATCTTTAAAATGGATGGGGTTGACCTAGAGTTTACCTTAGAAGCCAAAGCAGCAATTGCTAACCTAAGCATTGCTAAGAAAACTGGTGCTCGTGGACTTCGCAGTATCATTGAGCAAATTTTATTAAATATACAGTTTAATCTACCGGAAATGGCCCGCGAAGGATTAAGTAAAGTTATAATTACTGAGCAGTCAGTGGAGGACCACACGCCGGTAAAGATTTATAAAAATAATCAAGCAGTGATATAAGAAAGAGCTCAATGAGACAACAAAAACCAAAAGGTACAACAGTAACAGTCAAAGATGGCAATGTAGAAAAAGCCTTACGCAAGTTTAAGAAGAAGATCCAGGATTCTGGTAAGCTAGAAGAATTGCGTGAACGTGAGCAGTTTACCAAGCCAACTACAAAACGTAGAATGGCTAAGAACAAAGCAGTGCGCCGCTATCAGCGCCAAGTTGAACAAGACGAAGCAAATGGATTACGTCCGGCCCGTGAAGGCAAGCTTCGCCGTTTATTCTAAATCAACTTGACATTTTTGTGTAAGATAAATATAATTGTGTTATGCTAGCGCCAGAGGGCTAGCGCACAATGTGATGCCAATAGGATCACAATTTTAACTCGCTTTTAAGGAGAAAAACATGTCTAATTTTACACTACAACCGTATAACCGTTTAGGTGTTGGCTTCGATCGTCTATTCACAGAATTGGATCGATTAATGCAAGTCAGCACTCCTAACAACGGCGGTTACCCTCCCTTCAACTTGGAAAAGGTTGCTGACAACAGCTACCGCATTACCGTCGCAGTTGCAGGCTTTACTGAGAAAGATATTGAAATCACTCAGGAAGAAAATTCCCTAATTGTGTCCGGTCAAAAGACTGAAGAAGACACAGCAAACTATCTACATCGCGGCATTGCAACACGAAACTTCAAACGTGAGTTCGTGCTTGGTGATCGTGTTGAAGTTAAAACAGCAAGCCTTAAGGATGGTATGCTAGTTGTAGACTTGGAAGAAATCGTCCCCGACGAAGCCAAGCCAAAACGTATTCCGCTAATCAAGGAATAAGATAGTCAGCGCAGGGGTGACAAGTTTGCCCCTGCTAAATATTGAAGTTAATTTAATTTGGAAATAAAATGGCAGATACAGCAATTCAAACAGTAAACAAAACAGAAAACATCACAGGTGCTAAGGAACCTGAGCGTTATCGTGTTGTTATTCTAAACGACAATAGCACACCAATGGAGTTTGTCATTGAATTGCTAAAGGTGATCTTCCACCACAATCATGAAGCCGCAGTTAAAGTCATGTTGCAAGTACATGAACAAGGCAAGGGCACTGCTGGCGTTTATACATACGAAGTAGCAGAACAAAAGGCTATGGAGTCAACACAGATTGCTCGCACAAATGGCCACCCATTGGGAGTAACGGTTGAGCTTAACGGATAACGAAATTGACAATTTAATTATTGTTGATTTAGACGATACCTGCTTAGATACTATATCAGGTTTTGTTAAGTGGCTAGCAAAGCATAATAGGCTAGCCAATGTAACTGGAACACAAATCAAGTCCCGCGAAAATTTAGGCTCGTGGCTCGGAGTAGATGAGTCGCTTGCTGACAATTGGATGCGGGATTATTGTGAGCGCACCTGGGAATGGGGTACATTACTTCCAGCTAAAGATAGTACAAGAGTCATCCCGCATATTTTAAATCTTGACATAAACTTTATTGCGTTTTCCCGTTCAACTTCAGATATTAATAGAGGCACACTTAAACGTGCCAACGTTGAACTAATTTACCCAGGCATATTTGAAGAACTATACATGCTGGGTTTACATGCAAACCCGTATCCGTTACTTGTTGATTTTAAATCAGCTATTTGCATTACAGCTAACGAAACAGTAGCAAAGGCTAGCGCACAAGCTGGTCACATTACATATCTACTAGACCAACCTTGGAATAGAGAGTTTAACGACATGTCAGTTCGTAGATTTAATAATTGGGAAGAAATATATAATGCTCTATTAAATCTACGTCAAAAGTTCACATAAGTATTTGCATAATGCAATTACGCCCAACTGTACTCCTGTTTCAGTTCAATCCAATTACTAAACGCTTAACCGGACAAACTAAACCGTTTGAAGAAAACTACGATCCTACCTGCTGGGTAGAAAGTCTTGTTGGACGTTTAATAAGTTGGCTTTCAGGTTCAAGGACTGATTGGGAATCCTTAGCAGTAATAGGCAAAGGCATTGCACAAATAGATCCATCAGTTGACTTGAGTTTCACTTCGTATATTAGTCCTGCAACATGGCCTAGCATACAGTTGATAGATGAAAAGTGGACTAAGCGTAGTTGGATTAGAGTTAAAGATACTATCATTGAGCCAGACGATTGGGATTTGTTTTGGAAGCTGTGGAATGAGCACAGCGCAGAAATCTCAGGCAGGAAGCCCGACGAGCCGCCTATGTGGAAAGGCGTGCTAATTTACAAACATCCTTCAATTGACGTTAGCGGCTTTAATTATAACAACACAGTAGTTGCAGATTGGACCGCACATTTCCCTAAGATGTTTGAGAAGATTCAAACACTAATGCCATGGCACATGATTGAGAAGATTGTAGTCTGGCAAAACGTTAATGAAATCCAACCACACTTTGATCCAGACTCTGTTGTTTATCCATGGCCCGACAGCTTAAGGATCATGCTGTGGGACAGCAATGAAGAAGATACATTCTACATGGCTAAATGGCCTGAACGCGATGCAGACTATTCCCCAGACTTAATTGCAGAAAAAAGAAATGCAAACTATGGATGCAAGTCTGATCGCATCCCACATGACAAGCGTGAATATATAAAACTAAAGGGAACAGGAAGCAACACATTCTTGTTTAACAATGGCGCATTTTTGCATGGTGCAGATATGGCAAAGCCTAAAATCATTATGGCAGTAAAAGGACGTCCACAGATCGTTCCTTGGTTACAGAATTTGGAGAAACTAGATGACAATTAAATTAAAACTTAGCGAAGCGAGTCCTGACTTACCAGTATCGCAACAGCTTGAACGACAAGCACCGTTTATTCATAGCAAGTTAGCACCTAAATGTACACAAGCGAAATTAATCAAAGGTGAGCTAACCGAAACTGATACAGATGCACTAATTCGAGATACACTTGAAACTGTAGAGTTACATGGCCGTTGGGGCTATCGCTTACAAGGGAAAACGCAAGAAGGTGACCCATTGAAGGACAAAGGTTACTTAGGCATGGGCTTGACGTATAACCCTAACCATATTGATTTAACAATGGATCCATTGGTTGACCCACATGAACAAGTGCAAGGTAATCATAACCCAGGGCATCAAGGAACAAAAGAATTTGGTAGCAATTCAGGTAATCCTTATAGTCGAGTTACAGACCCAGAAGCACGTCGCCGAGCAGTTAAGTTAAACAGTCACTATGACACATACTCTATGGCATATCGTACAGAAGGTAGTCGTCACGGATACTTAGGCACATTCTTAGACAGCTTAAAGCGTTCAATGGTACGTAGTAGTATTCGTATTATTAATGCCGCCGCAAGAGGTCAACAAATGGGACCAGATGGTGCAGTAAATTCTGTACATCGCGCAGGTGTTAGCTGGCACGTTGATGAAAGCATGTTTGAAAACTTGCGTATCAATATTGCCGTCAAAACTGACCCAATGTTTGTACTTGAACAACATCACCGCAAAGGCGAACTATTCCACTTAGAAGCACCTTATGCTTACAGTTGGGACACAGGCGTCCCGCATAGAGCATACGCTACACAGCAAACAGCAGAACCGTTTTATCGTACACACATTATGCTAGGGCTTGCTCCGTGGTGGGACTTTGACGAAGCAACTGGTACATGGACACAAAACGAATTCCACGGCAAAAAGCATCCTTGGGATATGCTAGTAGATGGCGACATTATTCCAGGTTTTAAGCTAATAGCAGAAATTTAAAGCAGTAGTTTTTACGCCAATGGCCTGCACTTAATAGAAAGTACAGGCCACTTAAATAATAACATCTTAGGGAGGTGTTTGAGTGGCAAAATTACAACTTAACTCGCTTGTGAAGCATGCCAATAAACTTGGCAAAAATCCTGTCAGGGTTACCCAAGAAATGGCGGAAGAAGTTTACGATGCTATTAATAGAGCAGTTTTCCGCGGTACACTCCCAAGGCCCAAGATAACAGTAGGCGATTATTCTAAAAAGGGATTCTGGGGCGAATGCGAAGGTTACCAGCGCGGCAGTCGTTGGGGTGAACACTACACAAAAACTATCCGCATTGAAAAGCACATGCCTTTAAAAACACTAGTGCGAGTAATGGCACACGAAATGGTTCATCAGTGGGAATGGGAGAACTATGGTGTAATGACGCATGGCGAAAAGACTTTCTTTATATGGAAAGAGGATTTACTAGCTAAAGGAATACGGTTGAGCATTGTTGTCTAACAGCAGATAACTATCTGCATGAGCACATTCAATCAAGACAATCCTAACGCAATACAAGGTGCTGGTCCAAGTGGCACACGCATGGGACTTACAGGCAATCTTAGTCCGCAAATGCTAGCAGCTGAACTAGCACTAAGCCAAATTGGCAACTTTGAACCACTAGACTACAAAATTGATACTTACGGCGTAGAAAGTGTTATACAAGAAAAGTACAGCAACGATTGGGTAGACTACTTGCCGCGCACAGACCGCCCTAATAATCGTCGAGCACTTACACTTTCTACAATGGAAGGTTGGGACCATCGTAGTGTACCTAGCCTGGCTGAAGCTACACAAAAACTAGGCCGTCCAGTAAGGGAAGTAGAATTTAATCAACCGACACAGCTATACAACAATTGCGATCGTGCATTTCCTGGCAACACAAGTTTAAAAGCGTTCTTAGATGAATGGCAACCCATCGGGAGGACATTCATTGTTAACTGCGGCATTGGCGGATACTTTGTACCACATCGAGATCATCCTGGTATGCCGCGACCAGTGTTTCGTTTAGTAGCATTTTTAAAGAACTGCGGTCCATACGAATATGATTGGTGGATGGACGATCGCAAAGCAAACATTGAATTAGGCCGTGTGTATTATGTAAACACTCGCATGACACATCGTACTATTTCATGGACTCCAGATAGCTGGCACATGATTGTTAACGTGCCAATGACCCCTGAGAACGTAGACAAAGTTCTTAAACATTTACAACACAGGCATTAAATGAGAATTACAGTAGGACAAGGCGACTTTATTAAACAGGTAGACATTGTACTGCCCGAAGGTAAGCAACGTATTGGAGTAATGTTAAGCGGTGGTGCAGACTCTGCGGCATTACTTTATCTGTTATGTTTAGAGCGCAAGTTAGATCGTAGCACACAAGAGATTATCCCGTTTACTGTTGCCCGTCCAGATGGAGCATGGGATTACGTTAAGCCAATTGTAGAATGGGTGCGTAATAAGTTAGGCTTGACCGCAGAACAACTGCCAGATCCCGTTCAAGTAGGTGATCCTACAGTACATCATAGTCAGCAAGGTCGCTCAGGTGAACGCGAAGCAAGAAGCAAGTATGGCATTGAGCATATCTTCTACGGCAGTCAAGCACACCCCGATAAAGAACTAATTGTATTGCCTGGCGAATATCCTAACCGTCCAGCTAGTATTGAGTTACCTGGTACAACTTGTCCATTTGCACTCGTAGACAAGCGTCATACTATTAGCCTATATGATACGTTTGATATTTGGCCGCTTATTGAACTAACACACAGTTGCACAGCACAGACGGAAGGACGTTGCGGTGCTTGCTATAATTGTGTAGAACGTGCGTGGGCTATGGAGCAAATGGGTTTCACTGACCCTGGGGCGAAATAAACAAACTTAGACCAAGTTTGCGTTTAATACCATTGCGTGGAAATGCCGAGCTAACATGTAGTCTGTTTCTTGGGAACGTCATTGGACTACCAGGTACCCATTGGAAATGTTTATCAACAGAAAGTCCAGCAAAGTTACTTGGATTAAGATGCGGGCAGTAATCTAATAATAGTCCGTCAATTGAATCTTCGGCGTTTAAGTTTCCTACATCTGTGTAATCGGTTATAACCTGATTGTATTCGTTGGGCTCTACTGTTTCTCCACGTAGGAAGAATGCAGCATCTCCGTTCCAAGTTTGATCTAAAATTAAAAGTCTATTTCGTTCTAAGCGCACAGGTATGTCAGTACGTAGTTCGTGGCGTAAAGGGAAAACAAATGTTTGCCACACTTGATTGGAACCTTCTTTGCCAGTATCAGCGTGAACCCTATAACCAGTTTCTGTTTCAAAGTAGTTGCCACCGCTTACACGCCAAGTACCTGCGCCTAACACACTATCAATGATAGGACAAACGATTTCTATAGCAGGTGCTATGTCAAGTGCAAACCTACGCATTGGAAGTATTTGCATTTGACTATTGTTTTCAAAGCAGTCGATTAGTGCTGCCAACTGTTCCGCAGTAAGTGCAGGTAGCACCTGTGGTTCAACGTATTTCATAGTGATATTTATGTTGTAAAAATACAACAAAAATTCGCTTGACAAAACGGACAGGATAGTGCATAATAAGCACATTACTTAGAGCACACCATGGATCAAACAGAACGCAAAAATGCAGTTAAAAATCGCAAGTTGCCTATCGCTGATGCATGGGCCTTGGTAGCAATGGCTGACCGGATCAATGAAGGGCGCTATGTTAAGTTCCCGGAGTTCGATCAAGAGACTGGCAATGTTAAGTACAGGCCCAATCGTCAAATCATTGATGATCAAGTCGAGCTAGGCCAATTTGGTGTTACAGATGCAGATCGTGAGTTTGGCGCAACACTTGCAGAACACTTTCAAGGTCTAGTGTTTGATGCACTCAGCGGCGAAACGAACGAGTTTCAACAGCAAATTATCAACTTAATTACAGCTGAAGAAGTGCATGCTAAAACTGGTATCGCTTACATGGCATGCTTGGCCAGTCGCTATCACAAAGAAATCGTCAAAGATGCTCGTCGCGAGCTAATGTTTAAAGTTGGGCATTCAAGTATTCATCAAGGAGCAATAGGTCAGCACTTGCGCCTTAACGTAAGAATTATTTCAAAGTACGCAGGTCGAGCTTTTCCGGGATCTGTTGTTCGTGCAACCGACGGAGAAAATCTTTACTTTTGGACTTCTAGTCAAACAGTCGATATGTGGCCAGACTCACCTGAAGAGTTCCCTATTGTAGGGGTAGTTAAGTCACACGGAATGGACAATGACCAGTATCAGGAAACCCGCTTAACCAGAGTTAAGATCGTGATGTAAGAATCCTGTTCTGTTTACAATCCCGCTAAGGCGGGATTTTTTTTGGTTGGGCGCTGGTCCTTGCTTACTCATAATTAATTGAGCAAGGAGATACAATGACTGCACAAGCTGGATATGCTGAAATGTTTGAATGGGCTGATGGCAACCCTGACAACGAAGACCGTGCTGGACTCGCAGTAGTTATAGCACACGAAGATAAAATTAGGGTAGCAATGCCCGGAGAAACACCCATTGGTGTTGTAGGTGGGGACAATACCAGTGTAGCCGCAATTTCAAATGCAAGCCCTACTGAATGGCATAACAAGCACAAACGTGACGCAGCCAACAGACTGCTTTGGGAATCGCAAGTAATGGTGGAATGGGTTGACAATGGTTATCGCCATTGGTACGAAGCAGATCGTCTTCCTGAAGGAGTTACCGTTCCTCCAAATGCAACATATTATTATGATCTTAATGGCAATCCGTTAATGCGGGAAATACTAACAGAAGAATTTACTTGGAAGGATCAACCGCAATACTTGCCACGTTGGGAGCGCAGAGAGTGGGCCATTGTTGTGCTATTGGGTCGCGCAATTATTAGAGAAGGACAGCCGTGCAAAAATTCTTGGATAAGATTAAAAACTACACCTGGCGAGCTTGGTGGAAGTGCTATGGCAGAGTGGCTCTTACAATAAAAAGGAAAAAGCAAATGTCAAAAGAGACTCATGTTAGAACCATAATTATGGGTTCTCTCAAAGAACTGATCCGCAATAGACAGTTAGCGTATGTCTCGGAAACAAATCCGCAGTACTCTCATCTTACTAATGAAGGCAGGGAGTTTGTTCTGAACATGGTGGGCACAGTATTGCCTATGTTGATTGTAGCTGAAAAAGAACGGGCCCGCAACGAAGCCGAAGAACTTATGATTAATAAGCTCTCCGGCGACTCTGTTTAAGCTTCTAGTTCGCTATCCCAGTACAAGTAATCGTGCCACGATTCGTGCAGATTCTGATACTTGGTTGGCAACTTACGGCCCTTACCGTGTAAGTCCCAGCTCGATGGAGCAACTGGCTTGTTGATTGGGAACATGCCAATTTCGTGAGGTAGCTTGCTACCTTTACGGTGGTTACAAGGGCTACATGCAGCCACAACGTTTTCCCAAGTTGAGCGACCACCATGAGCACGTGGAATTACGTGGTCAAATGTTAGGTGACGAGCTTCAAATGGGTTCCCGCAATATTGGCATGTAAATGCATCACGTAGATACACATTGTAGCGACTAAATGTTGGTGTTTGGTCCCTACGAACGTATTCTTTAAGAGCCACAACACTAGGCAAGCGCCAACTTTGAGTTGCGCTGTGAACCTCAACATCGTATTCTTTCACAACTGTAACGCGGTCCATAAAAACCGCCTTAATCGCATCTTGCCATGAAATTGTGCTCAATGGATGCATGTGGACCGGTTGCCAGTCGGCATTCAATAAAAGGGCAGGGTATTGACTATCTAAGATCATATAAATCAAGCGGGTTGTGTATAACTACTTATCCGTTATTGTACACGAGTTTTGAGCAAAAAGCAAGGCGGTTTGGCAATCCAAAATCCTAACACAGCATAAATACTTTTAGAATTTTACAGTGTTGGTTTCAGGCTCAGAAGCAATTTGGACCTTACACAGGAGATATTAATGTTAACTATCGTAACTTCGTACACAAGACCAAACACAAGTGTACCGTTCTTTGTTAAGCCTCAAGAATTTACTACTATGTTTAATAACAATTATGTTTTAACAGGTAAGTTAATTGAAAGCAAGACAGAAATGACAAACAACGGTCTAACAGCGGTTGTTACCGCAAAATGGCGCACTCGTGCGGATTTTTCTGAATTTCTAGCAGAGCCACTAATGGCACCAATGCGAGCAAACAGAACAGCCCATATGAACGCTCATGGAATTATTCTTGATCAGACAATTACTTTTACCCCAAGTGAAGGCGATACTTCACCAGCACCAAGCAGCAACTAAGGAATAAATCATGATTACAAAAACAACAGTATTAACTCGCCCTAGTGTTGCAGTTGACTTCCCGCTTGCAGCCAACCCTGCTTTGCAAGCCCACATTAACCAAACTTATGCTGGTACACCGTTAAAGCTATTAAGCCGCACACAGTCTATTAGCCAAGATTTGTTAACATTGATCATTGTTCAGCAATTTGCTGACCAAGCTGCATTGACAGAATTTGAAAACGACCCACAGTGGGTAGCATTCGTTGCAGAACGCGATGCTTATGCTGCTGCAAACGGAATTGCAATTTCTTCATCAAGCAACTAATCAATACTTGATATAAACAAAAAGGCCTTCGGGCCTTTTTGTTTTGACATTTATTTCAATCTAAACAAGATAAGTACAGTATGTTTTTAGCACATCAGTCTGACCTTAATCATAATTCTTGGCGAGTATATCCGCAGTTACAAAACTGGACACTTACTAAGCAACACAATGCTCACGAGTTAGTAAGCAATGTTTGTTTACACCAAGGTTCTCGATTAAGAGGCGAATTTGGTCAAGGTGATAGAACATGCCCGTTCCACGGTTGGAAATATACAATCGACGGCAAACCTGCATCGTCGGGCAATACAAAGACATGCATAAATGCTGGCCATTTAAGTAAGCAGCCAATTCACGTTGAAAACAATTTTATTTTTAGTTCTCCAGTTGCATTGCCTGAACTAAGTTTTATAAACACTGACCATCTAAAGTTAGTTGAAAACAGAATAGACACAGTTGAAGCACACTGGCAACATATCATTAATCTATTCTTAGATGTAGACCATATCCCTGTTGTGCATCCAGGAGTATATCAAGAAATCTCAGCACCAAACGTCAATGACATTGAATGGTACTATAAAGAAAATGCAAGCGTACAGTTAGTTCCAAGGATTGAAGTTGACAATGACTTCAACTCAACATTGTTACCAGACGACGTTGCTTCAAAGTACAGCGCCGCTTGGACAACTGTTTATCCTTACACAATGATGGAATGGCAACCTGGTGCTTGGTTTATAACAGTATGCGTTCCTGTAAGCGATAACTTAACCAAGGTAAACGTTTACAAGTATAGAGACACTCGCTACAGTCAACTAAACTGGGAGATTAATGAACGAGTGTGGGAAACTGCATGGAAGCAGGATAGGGATCAAGCAGAGATGCTTACTACCATTAACATCCCTGCTGAGAATTTAGAAGAACAAAAGCACCACTTCTACAAGTGGTTAGATAGCAACAAACAATCGTTCTAATAGCCAATAAGGTACTGGCGAAGTCATATCTAAGATAAAGCTACCCGGGCTTCTAAACACATAAGGCCCTTGCATATATGCGCCACGTAGACTAGATACTTTACCGTCAACTTCAACGGCAGCATAGTTTCTTAAAAAGCTAGGGACCATTTCAGTTTCATAATCTAATGTTATTGACCTGGCGCCGTCTGCGGCAGCTTCGTTGTACATTGCTTCAGCTGCACGATCTTTATAACTCCAGTGCGTATTTTCATCTTCGTGGTCTTTGTTAATCCAGCTAGAGTTTAATTCTTCATCTTCCCACTTTAGGGAAATGTTTTCAACACGAATAGATCCGCCCTTTGTTTCGATTATGTTTAACGCTAGTTTAGCAGGGCCAGGAACAATCTCTGTAGTAACGTCTAACTTAAATCTTCCTATGCGGGGAATCCTTTGTTCGGCAATTACTACATCGTTCAACGACACTGACACCACTGGTGGCTCGCTTGCATTGGTAATAAACAAAAAGTATTCAAACGTAATTTTTTCACTTTGCATCGATATCACCTGAAGTTAGTATAGCAATAAGTTGATCAGTGGGGCCAATGAAATCTACTTCACTAGTGCCTACTCTATTTTTAATTCTTAGCATCTTTTTAATTGCAGGGTCCTTACCGCGCCAAACCCAGTCCGGAATGCCAATGGCTTTAGGTCTTGGAGCGCACTCAAAGATGGTTGCTTTATTAAACTCGCTAGTGCCTTGACTTCTACTAGAAATATAAGACAGCACTATCTCTGGCGTCCAGCTTAAAAAGTTCCAAGGATGGCCTTTAAGCAACTTAGTTAAAGTAAAATCTGCTTCATGCAATAGCCAACCAGAGTTCTTAATTGTACCGTTGGGATTCATTAGCTTGTTATCAAGAAAGCGTCCCTTCATGTAACTTAGATTAGGGTCCGGGAATACTTCTGGAAAGCCTGCTCCTGTTACCATGTGCCCACCTTGATCGTTTACAAACTGTAATATCTTAGACATCATGTAAGGACCGCCAGGTGTACGTAAGCAGTTTGTGCGACACATGCTAATTAAGCCAGTGACAAATCTAAACATGTACTCTTTAAGCACAACAGGTTTGTATCCGTGTTCTTCACACCACTTATGCGCCCACCAAGTATCGTTGCCCATGATGTCTTCAATTTCGTAAATGATAGGAGTGAACGGAATTCCATTGCGATGGAAAGACTTAGCAACCCACTCGCTGTCAATACCTCCGCTCATGCAAACATACAAGTTATCATAGCGTGATGCAATATCTCTTGCAACGTTATCACTGGCAGTTGTTATGTCTACTAAGCTACTAGGTGCAGTTGGGACAAGGTATGCTTCCATGTCATTGGTGCATAGAGGATTGCTATAGGAACGATTGAATCGCATCTTGATCCATTCGTCTTTTCCTATGCCAGAAAATTGGGCCAATTCTTCGCGGGGCAAGTAAGTTTTCATAACACTATATATTTCTTTTCGGTAGCACTGGTTGACCACAACTTATTTTTATGCTAACATTTGTCCTATGTTAAAGACAACACTTTTGCTACGACCGTGGACCGCCTTTGATCCTGCAAATAAAGAGCATAGGCGATATTTTAACAACTTTTTAAGGACCAAGAGTTGGGCAGGGTGCCCATATCAATGGCTCATTATGGACGACTCCGGTGATGTAGTGCATTACATTACTAATGTAATAGCAACGTATTACCTTTCTAAAGAATTTACTACTAAAGCAGTTAAACGTAAATCTACCACAAAAAAGGCAAAATCTTGTTGACAACCCGTCAACAAGCATGTACAATAAGACTAAATAGAAAAGCAGAGGGATAGACCCAAAGCATCAAACAATACAAAGGATTTTTGTATGTCAGACTTAACAATCTTCGGTATCGAAGAAAAAATCAAACAACACAAAGCCGAGATGGCCAAGCTCGAAAAAGAGCTGGAAAAGGCTAAACTCGAAAGCCCTGATCACCAACTTGCCAAAGAGCTTCATGGTATGCTCTGTACTTGGAACCACACAGACGGTTGCGGTTGGTATTATGAAATGAAGAACAAAGAGGACGATTGGACTCGTCCTGCTCACGGCGAGTATCTGAAACGTGCTCAAAAGCTGATTCACTTGTGTGGCGAACGTAACTGCACAGTAGAGCAAGCCATCGAAATGTTCAAATTGATTAAGGGGATTTAAAATGAACAAGCCATACGGAACTATTATGCTGATTGGGCGTTTCCAGCCCTTGCACAATGCACACCTTGAGATTATCAAGCGATGCACCGCACTAACCGATCAACTGGTGATTGTTGCAGGTAGTGCTAAACAACCACGCACTTACAAGAACCCGTTTACATTCGACGAACGAGCTGGTATGATCCGCGCCGCAACTGCTGGCCTGAGTATGCGTGTCTATGTTGAACCTAACATTGATACCATCTACAATGACCAAGCCTGGGCAGTTCGTGTACAGGGTATCCACAGCAAGTATCAAATCCTTGGCACCAAGACTGCTATCATTGGTCACAAGAAAGATGACAGCTCTTTCTACCTCGACATGTTCCCTCAATGGGAGTTTGTCAACGTTGAAGAAATCGAGCCATTGAGTGCAGTTAATATTCGTGACTTGTATTTCAAGCAAGATGTTAACATGCGTTTCATTCAAGGTGTTGTGCCAGAAACTACTTTTGACTTCCTTATGAAATTTAAGGAAACTGACGAGTATGCACAAATCATCCGTGAGCGCGAATTTGTTGCAAACTACAAGAAGCAATATGCTTCACTGCCTTACCCTCCAATCTTCTCTACAGCTGATGCGGTTGTAATTCAAAGCGGTCACGTACTAATGATTCGTCGTCGTGCAGAGCCCGGTAAGGGTTTATGGGCACTACCCGGCGGCTATGTTAACGCAAACACTGACCGTAGTGTTGAGGATGCGGCTATCCGCGAGCTTCGCGAAGAAACTGGTATCAAGGTTCCTGCTCCTGTGTTGCGTGGCAACATTAAACGAAGCAAGGTATTTGATGCTATCGATCGTAGCCCACGTGGCCGTATCATTACACATGCCTTTCACATCGAACTACCCGATGGTGAACTGCCTAAAGTAAAAGGACAAGATGACGCCGACAAGGCTCGTTGGGTTCCTATTGCAGATGTAAAGAGCGAAGAATGCTTTGAAGACCACTACGAAATCATCCAACACTTTTTGGGGGCTTGATATGAAACAGTTTGATATCTCTGTTAAGATTCGTGTTACAACAACAGACAGCGGCGGCATGTCTGAATCAGAATGGGCCAACTACATTGCCCAGTCGTATGCTGAAATGGCGTTAAAGTATAAAAGCATTGGAGCCGACGATGTTATCCGTGTTGATGTGGAGGAAGTGTAATGGTTACATTACCTAAAGAGTTTGTAGCAACTCGTTATCCAGGTTACTTCTGGAATGTAAAGGAAAAGAAACTTTACAGCCTAAAAGTAACTGGTGAGCTCAAGCCAATGACATTTTTCAAAGGCGGAACCTTTTACGGTGTAAGACACGAACCTGGTTATAAACTTAGTGTAAATGGTCGTCGACGCAAGTACACAATGGATTACTTGGGTTCATTAAAAGCAACCAATGACATTCAAGAAATTGGAGTAGCATGATGGATTTCATTATTCTAATAAATGTGTTTTGCATTTGGTTTAGTTGGAAAGTTGCTATGGGGTGCAAGCCTTACGGAACTGCATGGTGGCTGAACATGTTCGCCAGCGCACTAAACGGTGTTATTGTTTTGAGGTATCTACTATGAACGGTTATAATTTTGATTTTGCGGTAAGTGCTACTATTAGCGAACGTGTAGTTAAAGAAATGATTACTCGAGTAGTTGAAGAGCAAACTGGCAAGAAAGTCTCCAAGGTAGAGATGAATATGAAGACTGTTAACAAAGGCTCGTATCGAGACGAATACACTGAGACAGTGTTTGAAGGTGTAACAGTATATTTTCAAGGTGATAAAAATGTTAATCAAGCGCAAAGGTAATCTACTTGACCTGGCCGAAGCAGGTGAGTTTGATATTATCGTTCAAGGCTGCAATTGTTTCAATGCAATGGGCGCAGGTCTTGCTCCGCAAATTGCTAAACGCTATCCACGTGCAGAGGAAGTTGATAGTGCTACTGTTCGCGGTAACATTGGTAAGTTAGGTAATTGGACAATGGCATGGAGTGATTACTACGACAAGAATATTAAGCCATTCAAAATTATTAATGCTTACACTCAGTATTCAACAAGCCGCACAGGTGAAGATTTGTTTGAGTATGATAGCTTTGCTGTGATCCTGCGTAAGTTGGCCCACGAATATGGTCGCCACCGGTTTGGTCTTCCTTACATTGGTATGGGACTAGCAGGCGGCGACAAGAAACTAATTTTGGCAATGATTGATGATTTTGCCAATAAAATTTCGGCTCAAGGTGGCTCTGTTACTTTAGTTGAATTTGGTTGACACGGCAATGATGTTGTGTTATACTAACAACAAGTCCTAAGCGATAGACGCTAAGGCAATTTTAGTAAAGGAACTTTATTATGAAACTCGCAAAAAATGTACTACTTAATACTGACAGCTACAAAGTCAGTATGTTCAAACAATACCCAGCAGGAACTACAGGTGTATACAGTTATATCGAGAGCCGAGGCGGGCGATACGACCGCACGGTGTTTTTCGGGCTCCAGGCTTTTATCAAAGAATACCTGCTCGAACCCATCACCCAAAGCGACATCGACATTGCTGATGAAATTCTTACCGCACACGGTGAGCCTTTCAACCGAGCAGGATGGCAATACATTCTTGACAAGCACATGGGATACCTCCCAGTTGTCATTAGGGCGGTGCCAGAAGGATTGGTTATTCCTGTTAAAAATGTCCTCGCTACAATCGAAAACACAGACCCAGAATGCTACTGGTTGACCACTTACCTGGAAACTGCTTTGCTTCGTGCAGTGTGGTATCCTACTACAGTTGCAACACAAAGTTGGACTATTAAACGAGTCATTCTTGACTACTTGGAGAAGACAGGTGACCCTGCCCTTATTGATTTTAAGTTGCACGATTTCGGTGCTCGTGGTGTTTCTAGCCTTGAAAGTGCGGCAATCGGAGGTGCGGCACACTTGGTTAACTTCATGGGTAGTGATACTATTTCTGGTGTTCTGTATGCTCGCGAATTTTACAATGCTGGGATTGCGGGCTTCTCTATCCCTGCCGCAGAGCACAGTACAATTACTAGTTGGGGACGAGACAACGAGGTAAAGGCTTATGAAAACATGGTTGCTCAGTTTGCTAAGCCTGGAAGTATTGTTGCTGTTGTTAGCGATAGTTACGATATCTACAACGCCGCGTCCAAACTTTGGGGTGAAGAGCTCCGCCAGAAAGTTATTGATAGTGGTGCTACTGTTGTTATCCGTCCAGATAGCGGCGATCCACTCACTGTTAATCAACGATTAATTGAGATTCTGGGAGAAAAGTTTGGCTACACAACCAACAGCAAAGGCTTCAAGGTTCTTAATAATGTCCGACTTATTCAAGGGGATGGTGTTAACGAACTTACTATTCGTAGCATTCTTGGAGGCTTCATGGCTATGGGTTGGAGTGCTGACAATATTGCTTTTGGTATGGGCGGAGCCCTACTGCAAGCGATTGATCGTGATACTCAAAAGTTTGCGATGAAGTGTAGCGCAGTTGAAATTGGTTCAGGCAACTGGATTGATGTGCAAAAAGATCCTATTACCGATCCTGGTAAAAAGTCTAAAGCAGGTTGCGTGACCCTTTGGAAGAGCGGTGGCGAGTATGTTAGTGCAGTTAACAAGCCAACTGGCTGGCACGATAAGGGCGTTGGCGATTTCGTTGATGTTCTGGAAACCGTATACTGCGATGGTAAGCTCGTCAAAGAAATTACCTTCAACGAAGTTCGGGCAAACTCTGTAAAATAAGTTTGTTCAACTGATAAAGATGGCTTGACAACAAGCCATCTTTCTACTATAATTTCACTGTAAGTTCAACTGTCAAGAGTTTTATATGACAACCTATTTCCTACGCAACGGCAACACATTCCGAGTTTCAAGCAAAGAGGCTCTAGACCTGCATGAAAAACTTCCTGCTGGTAACTATGTAATCAAGAAAGACCCAATGAGCGGCCAGCTATATCTTGAAGGCATTGATAGCTTTGAGATTAAGGGCAAGCTATATGGTAATACTACTCGCCACGCGGATCGTATTCTAAGCACCTTCCTTGACCGTTCTGCATCAACTGGTGTTATGCTTACCGGTGAAAAGGGTTCAGGTAAAACTCTGCTAACCAAACGCATCTGTTCAAACGCGGCTGAGCAAGGTATTCCTACTATTGTTATTAACGCTCCTTGGACTGGCGACCAGTTTAACGCATTTATGCAAGCTATCAACCAGCCTTGCATTGTGCTGTTTGACGAGTTTGAGAAGGTTTACGATAAGGATGACCAGCAACACATCCTAACTCTACTTGACGGTGTATTTCCAAGCAAGAAACTGTTCCTGCTAACTTGCAACGACAAGTGGCGTGTGGATATGCACATGCGTAACCGTCCAGGTCGTATCTTCTACATGCTAGACTTTAAGGGTCTGGACGTTGACTTTATCCGTGAATACTGCAACGACAATCTTGAAGCCAAGCAACACATTGAAACTATCTGTCGCATTACTACAATGTTTGACCAGTTTAACTTTGACATGCTAAAGGCACTTGTTGAGGACATGAACCGTTACGGTGAAACTCCACAAGAAGCAATGGCACTGCTAAACGTTAAGCCAGAATTCTCTGGTGCAAGCACCTTTAAGGTTAGCCTGCAAGTTGGTGGCATTGACATTGAAGAAAAGTACTGCCAAACTGAGTGGGAAGGTCAGCCCCTAACCAAAGAAGTGTCAATTGATTGGAAGAAGCTAACAGGTGAAAAGGACGAAGACGGCGATCCTAACTGGAATTGGGAAGAAGCTGAGTTTGGTCCCGATGACCTAAAGCAGATTGACACTGTTACTGGCAAGTTTATCTTTGTAAACGAAGATGGTGAGCGCCTAGTTCTTACTAAAAAGCAAGAAAAGGTGTACCGATACCTAGACGTTTAATCTTAAACCCTAAGTATTACAAAAAGTGTGGCGTAAAACCCACACTTTTTTCTTGATTTTTTGCAAAAAAACGGTTGACTCTTGGTCCAAGAAACAGTATAATAAACACATAGACAGCAATAAACAGGACCAAGAATGTACACTTTTACACCAATCCCAGATGTTCCGGTTGATCACACTGGTTTTGTTCTGATTGCAACTTTTTGCATTATTTGTCTGGTTATTTGCTTGCTCAGCGAGCCACAGGCTTTCTTTGCTTGGTTCTTTGTCGCTACTATTGTGACAGGCATTGCATACGGGGTGAGCTATCACTGGACTAACCAAGACACCAAAGTTTATGCTAACCAAAAAGTTACAGGTCACTTCGTGCGTTATGTTGCAGAAGGATATAACGAAACTGTTCGCAGTGGCAAAACAACTCGTCACGTGGATCGTCACGAAGTGTATGTAGTGTATCGCATCAACGGCAACGAAGTATTGTTCCGTGGACAAGAAGGCATTGAATATCCTCAAACTGCTATCTTGTACAAGAACTAATTTGGAGAACTAAATGACTAAGTTTGTTGTATATCAAGTTGAGTTCGGTGGAGACGTCGACGGCACTGGCCCAGAGCGTTGGTTGGGCATGGAGTTGGGCAGGTTTAACACTGAAGACGAAGCCTTAAACTTTGTGGACAACCAAAACGAATATTGTGAAGTAGTTGAGGAGTAATAAAATGCCTTGCATGGACTATAGAGACGACTATCGTACAGTTGACAACACTGAGACTTACAAAAAGATGCGGGACCAACTTGCTCGCATCGCTTGTAAAGCAATGACTGAATTGGAGAAGGTTGATCCTAACAACAAACTGTTCAGAGACAAAGAAGCTGGCCCTTGGTTTACTCAACACAAAATTGATGATGCCAAAGCTAAAGAAGCAGAACGTGCTCGCAGGGCCAAAGTAAAAGCCGCTAAGGAAGCTAAAGAAAAAGCCCTTGCTAAACTTACTGAAGCTGACAAAAAAGCACTTGGCATTCGCTAACTGTTGCATAAAAACAACAAAAACCCTGAAAAAAGTAGGGTTTTTGGTTGACAGGTGGACCGGGATTTGCTACAATAGTGGCATACGTTAACAAAACAGGAGAACACAATGACTTCTATCAAAGACATTAATTCTGCAATCATGTTTGGCAACTTTACTAACACTGAACTCAGCTCCATCCTCGACGCTGTGAAGTTTGCACGTGGCCAGATTACACGACAGCAAGCTCGTTCCCTGCGGTCCGGTGACACCGTTAAGTTTACTAGCAATAAGAACGGCATGACCTATCAAGGCACCGTTGAAAAAATCAAGCTCAAGTATGCACTGGTTAAGACCCCAACTGCTCGCTACAATGTTCCTCTTTCTATGTTGGAGGCAGTATGAAAACTGTTTATGTTTTGATTGGCGTATTTTACAACGAAACTGGTCGTGACGCATTTGAAACACTGTTGGTCACTACAGACCCCGAGCTTGTGATTCCCGAACGTGAACGAGCTCGTGCTCTTAATGTTTTTGACAACATTATTTTTGAAGAACACTCGTTAGTCGAACCCGAATTGGAGGCAGTATAATGTCCATTGAACAAAGTCGCACTGAGCTTATGCAACGGTGTATGGCACGATTGGAGCAGGTTATTACAGTTGAAGAACGCATTAAGGTTCTTCGTGTACTGGCCAGTACCGCTCTAACAATGTCCGCAGATCTCGAAAACACTAAAGTTACCACAACCGCTTAAAGGAAGCAAAATGTCTAAGACCAATCGTGAACTGAATACTGAATTTGATAACGCTGTTCGTAAGCGTTCATCTAAGCCTTCTTATAATTTTGCAGAGCTTGAGGCTGTTGTCCGTAGCTGGGTTGCTAACAAAGCTACAGAAGAACTGAGCCCGTTTGAGACCGTCAATTCCTAAGGAGTAAAACATGGGACTGGACATGTACCTTAAAGGCAAGCGTTATCTTCGCACTTACATGGAAGAAAGCGACGATGCAAAAATTGCCGATTCTATCACACAGCACTTTCCTGAAATTAGTAGTGCTGGCATTAAAGTTAATCAAGTTGAATGTGAACTTGGATACTGGCGCAAGGCCAATGCTATCCACGCATGGTTTGTTAGGAACGTTCAAAACGGAGTAGACGAATGCCAAGAGTCTTGGCTTGAACGTAGCGACTTAGAAAAACTGCTTGAAGCTGTTAACACAGTAATTGAAAATCCTAATCTGGCCGGAGAAATTTTGCCCCCGCAAGAAGGCTTCTTCTTTGGTAATATTGACATTGACCAGTACTACATTGCCGATCTCAAATACACCCGAGACATGATTGAGCGCATCCTAAAGCTCGACACCAATTGGGACTTTTACTATCGTGCGAGCTGGTAATGTTAAGCGTACACTCAACAGACGCCTTTTTACAGATCCAAGTTAGAAACAATGGCGGCCCGTATTCCAGCGGTGCAGTATATTGGGACGGTGGTGCCCAAAAGTTTAAGGTCATTGATTCTAACGGCGGATCGCATGATATGTATCTGCCAACGGTTGAAATTGGTGCTACAGGCTTGACTCAATCTGCAGTCAATTGGGTCATGCGTAAGCAACATGAAGAGATGCAAATTGACAAACTTTGCGAGCAATATCCGACTCTTGCTGATGCGCGGCGAGAATTTGAGATGCTTCTTAACTTGGTAAAGGATCGTTGATGTTTAACGACAAGTGTACAGTCAAAGCAGTAGCGTCTGGGAAGGAAATGTCTGCTGACGTTATTGCCTTCCACGATAAAAGAAACTTGACAGTGGCTGTGAATACTGTTAAACTGCTAATGAACTGGAATGGTCGTGTTTACGAAGGGCGCATGGCAGGTATGGACTTTGAAAGCGCCGGACCAAAAACAATCACACAATACAAAGGACGTTAAATGAATATCACCGGAACAACTGAAGAACGGCGTGCCCAACTTGATATGTTATTCAAAATGCATCGTCTTGTGGAAGTTACCTTTACCAAGGTAGATGGTACAACTCGTGTTATGCCTTGTACACTCAATGCCGAATTGCTTCCAAAGGTCGAAGTTGTAGAAGGCAAGAAAACCAAAGCACCTAATCCAAATACGATGAGTGTGTTTTGTACAGATAAAGCTGAATGGCGAAGCTTTCGTGTCGACAATGTAATTGAAGCTAAGGAACTGTAATGGATTTACTTCTGTCTCTTTTGTTTGGTGTTGCCATCGGCGTTGCTGTTGGTGCCTTGTATCTTGTCTACCTTGGTTATAAACTTAAACACCAAGCAGAAGAAGCAGAAGATCAGCTTCGTGAGTTTGCAACTACTATTATCGACAAGCTGGTGTTTCTTCGCGTTGAAGAACTGCCCGAAGGTATGTTTGCATATGATGCTGTCACTGGAGACTTTGTTTGCCAAGGCAAAGACTTTGACGAGCTTAATCTTAACTTTGGCAAGCGTTACCCTAATAAAAAAGGTGTAATGGTTAAACCTGACGAAGGAGAAGCACATGATTTACACAGTGTTCAAAGTGCTAAGCCATAATGGAAAACAGTTATTGCTTATCCAAGACAAAGGGACACAAGAATTCTCAATGGCAGTTTACGACGAACACACTGAATCGACTCTTATGAGAATGTGTTGCCCTAGTATCGAAGAATTTAAACGAGCAGTTGAGCTTATTGAAAAGGAATAACATGGCACATTATCGCATTACCCCTAAAGAAAAGAAAAGCGTAGAAGTATTTTACGAGCTTTACCGGGACAATCCCGACACTGGCGAAGTACAATGGGTTAACATCCAAGAGACCTATCGTTGGGGTCGTGCTTTCCTTGCTGAAGATATGGATTGCAATTTGCCCTCAGCTTCTAGCACTACTGCATATTGTAAGATGGAAGACGGCGAATACGAAGGCTGTGAATTTGATGATAGCATTGCTGTTAACTTTGAATTCAGCGAAGACATCACTGAAGAAGAACAAGAAGCTATTAAGCAAGCATACTACGAAGGTGGGTCTGGTTGGGTACACGATGGTGACCATGATTGGGAAATTGAAGACGACTATGTAGCAGTTTACGCACCGTTTGTAGTAGAGCTATGCGATGAAGATGGTGTAGTGCTAAAAGAAGTCGAGCCGGCATAAGGAGTAGGGTATGGCAAATTGGACAATTTACGCAAAGTACAAAAAGTCAACTGTTGAGCGCGAGTACTTTACAAAAGACGGACTGACTATTGTAGTTGAAAATGGTTGGCGCGGCGGCACATTTTCAATAGTTACCGATGACGACGAACCTCCAGAGGTTAACGTTGAAAATGCAAACGGACTTGACATTTACAGCTTCTATCCTAGCAATGTTGAAAGCGTCGAGCTTAACGAGACATACGATGGATGCTGGCAAGAAGTTGAGTGGCCAGACGAAATGCCCGAAGAGGAACGCGAACGTCTACAAGAAATGTTTGACGAAGATGGCTACTATGATGTGCTAGAAGGTCAAGAAGGTTGGATGCACGACGAAACAGAAATGTGGCTACAAGGTCCGCTAGTACTTGAAGATGAAGACGGCAACGTTGTTGCTGATGGTGATCCAGACGAGGAATAAAATGTCTACGCAATGGGTGGTATTGTTTGATAACGAAGGTGTTGACACACTAGTGCCTTGGGGCGAACTTGTTGAAGATCGAGTAATTGCAACACTGTCAGGGGAGAAACCTCCTAGTAGTCCTAACCACATCGTATCTCGCATGATGTTGCGGGCCCGATTCAATCAACATCGTAACCCGGAAGTTTGGGCATACAATACGCAAGAAGACATTGCTTACGACGACATGCGGGACCTATGGGAGGATAATCCACAGTACATGGCCGACTTGGTTAGAAGCAAAGGAGAACAGTTCTTTGGCGATAAACCGGGGACTAAACGTAAGCAAGTTATTGTTTGATAATTTCCAATAGTTCTTGGCTTTGCAACACTTCATTGTGTCCGTAGTCAAGGACTATTTCTTTTGCTGGTCCGTATAGTTCACGTTGGCTTGCAACTGTTACAACACCGTCATTTTCACCAACTGCCCAAAGGTCAAAACCGTGTGAGCAAACTACATTGGTCCAAGGAACTGGTGCTTCAACTAAGCGTGTTTCTGCGGTCCATGGTTCTGTTCGACTTAGCATTTGCAACCAGGGAATATTGTAGTTAAACATTTTCCAAACACCTGCTTGAATAGAACCTCCAAACGGTGTTGCTATGCTAATCCCAGCAACTACCTTTTCTGGATTACGTTGAGCAAGGTGCCAAGCATACAAACCACCCATTGAGTGACCTACTACTATGCACTTTTCCGGCAGTTCTTTTTCCATAGCCAACAGGTTATTTTCTGGGTGGACCATCATTCCCCAGGTTAATCTTTTGTGATCCTTGATTTGTGAGCCGATCCAATTCCAAGAAGTTTTGGATGCGTTTGCCCCATGAATTAATACAACTTCCATTGACATCTGTTCCTTGTTATGCTATACTTACCATATGAAACCAAAAATCATTAACGCTCACATGCAAGTAGCTGAGATTTATGCAAAGCTATCAACTGCTCGGCGTTTACAAGTTGGTTCTATCATTGTAAAAGATGACAGGATCATTTCCATTGGCTACAACGGTATGCCAGCAGGTTGGGATAATAACTGCGAAGATGTTGAGTGGATAGGCGATGCAGGGGGCTGGCTTGATCCAGATGAAATTAAAGAACGTTGGCCCTTTGAAGGCGAGTACATGGCCGAGGAAGCAACGTTTATCAAATCAAGGTACAGGCTAGTTACCAAGCCGCAGGTGCTTCATGCTGAAGCAAATGCAATCGCTAAAGTAGCTCGCGGCCCCGAAAGTGCAGAGGATGCAGTTCTATTTGTAACACATAGTCCTTGCATGAATTGTGCTAAACTAATTTATCAAAGTGGCATTAAACAAGTGTTTTACCGCGATAACTATCGAAACAGTGATGGGGTTGACTTTTTAAAGCAAGCCGGTGTTACTGTCAACAAACTTGACTAAAGGAAATAAAATGTACGCAACAACTTATCGTTCAGCTGGTGAAATTAACCAAGCAATGGGACGGGTATACGGATACATGGGCCTGGCAGTGCTAGTAAGCATGCTGGTTAGCTATGTAGTAGGTACCAATCCGGATCTAGTAAAATTCTTCTTCACAGGAATCATGCATTGGGTAGTGCTGTTTGCACCACTTGCGGCAGTTTTTATCCTAGTTCCATTTATCAGTGCTAACCCGCCAAAGCCTTTGGCAGTAGCGGCACTATGCGGCTTTGCTGGACTAATGGGATTGAGTACAGCAGTAATTTTTGCTGTTTACACAATGATGAGTATCGTTAATGCGTTTATGGGCGCCGCAGTACTGTTTGGTGTCATGAGCGTTTACGGATACTTTACAAAGAAAGATCTGTCTGGGCTAGGTAGCTTGCTATTTGTCGGACTGATTGCAATTATCATTGCTAGCATTATCAATATCTTTATTGGTAGCACAGTAATGCAAATGGTTATCAGTGCTATTGCTATTGTAATCTTCCTAGGCTTTACTGCTTATGATACACAAACTATTCGTGAAATGGTATCAGACAGCTCGTCAGATACTAGCGTTGAAGTATTGGGTGCATTAAACCTATACCTAGACTTCATTAACTTGTTTCTAAGCCTACTGCAACTATTTGGTTCTAAAGAGGATTAATCGTGGCTCAACACAGCAATTACTGGTCTTGTTCAAAGTTTGCCGACTGGGTTCGTGGCACCCCTAAGGGTGGTGCCAAGACTGGTGAAGGCTGGGACGAGTGGGAAGATGAAGCAAAACGTTATCATCCTGTTCGCTACTGGATCGCAGAAGAAGGGCTAAGTTACCTTCAAGACTTTGTAACTTGGCCCGTAAGGAAAATTTATGACGTTAAGTATTACATTAATAATCGTTGGGTATCTCGCACTCATAGCCTTACAGCACACAAGAGCGATATCAAACCCGGTAATTGGTGCGATGTCGGTAATCGCTTCCTTCCTTGTCTTTTTAATGAGCTTGTGGACTTTGTGGAAATTGAACTTGCATGGTGGCATCTAGCATGGAGCCCTGAAGAACGTGCCAAGTACAACATGCCTTGGTGGGCAGTAGGTTGGTTCCGAATTCGTACATGGCGTTGCCCCCAAGCAGGTCTAGATAATCTTGCTTGGCAAATGAACATTCGTGCTGATACTAGCTACGGACTTAAAGAAGGCGACAAAGGTTGGAATGAACCTACTCGCCAGGCTATTAACGCAAAGGAAATTTTTGACCTTTACACTTGGTGGACTACTGTTTATCGCAATCGTCCTGACCCACATGATGCAAGTGGCTGGAGTGCATACTGCGATAAAAAGCGCGAAGTACAAGGTGGCAACAGAAGTCTCTTTAGCGACAAAGGTGTTAGCAAAGAACTTAAAAAAGAAGGCGAGCGAGCTCTTAAGCTAACTCAAAAAATCGAAGATCAATATCGCAAAGAAGATGAAGCGATGATGATTCGTCTTATTAAAATTAGGGATAGTCTATGGACATGAAAGACACAAAAATTGTATTCGCAGAAGGTTGCTTTGACAACTTCGAAGGTACACAAGAAGAACTTGACGAGTTGCTTGCGGAAATTAACCGCTTAGTAACTTCCGGTGAGATCTTTGAAAAGAGCCACGCTGTGTATCTTGACGAAATGGATCCTGAAGAAGCTATCGTGCTAGCACGAGCACTAGGCATTGACTTGTCTGAACTTGAAAGTATCGAGGATCTACCAGATACCCCAAGGAGGACATTGCAATGAAAGCCCAGGAACCAGCTGAAGGCATTTCAGCTACAGGTATTTGGAATGATGCCCGTAGTTTCCGCATCAATTGCGAATGCACTGATGAAAATCACAGCGTAGATGCTTGGCTCGAAATTAACAAAGAAAAGGACCTTCCAAGTGTAGAGTTAGCCTTTTATGTAAACACTTGGACTCCTTATTTTGCCAATTGGGGCGAACGACTACGTGCAGTCTTTAACATTTTGTTTAAAGGTGTGCATCGTCAACAACATACATTGTTGCTTACAAAACAGGCGGCCATTAATGTTGCAAATGCCATTACTTCTAGTGTACAATTACTAGAAGAACAAGGAGTGCCTAAGTGACAATGCCAGATGAACGTTACCGTGCCCTAGTAGAAGGTATGAAACTAATTGAGGATCTACTAATTCCTCATGTAACTCCGCGAGTGCCTACACATATTCGAGAACGTGCCCGCTGGGTTATGCGCCATTACCCGTCGCAACATGATCTCGAAGTGCTAGCTGAAAAAGCCCCTAACTATTTTGCACTTAAAGACTATAACGGTAAGCCTATTAAATGAAGACGTGGACTATTGAAGTAGTAGAAGCCGATGATGGCTCGGGGGATTTAGTATTGCCTTTTCCAGAAGACTTGCTTGCAGAAGCAGGATGGAAAGAAGGCGATTCGCTAATTTGGAAAGACCTAGGTGATGGGTCTTGGTCGTTAACTAAGCAAGAGGATAAAAGCAATGAGTCGTGAAATGAATTTAATTACCCCAGGCAATCATATTATGGTTGACTTGGAAACACTAGGAACCAAGCCAAATAGTTTAATGCTAACTATTGGCGCAATTCGTTTTAACCCTTGGAAGAACGACCGCGACACTGACATGAACGATATGGATACATTCTATCGTCGTGTTAGCTTTGAAAGCTATGATGGCTTGGATCATGTAATTGATGACGCAACACTTGAATGGTGGGGCAATCAAGACGAAGCTATCCGAGCAGAAGCATTTAACGAAGAAGATCGTCATGACATTCGTGATGTACTGGCAGACTTTCACAAGTGGTGCGGTGGTGTAGATGCTATGTGGGCCAACGGTACAGGCTTTGACTTGAACATTCTAGAACACTTTAGTCGCGAACTCAAGCGAGGTGTCGCGTGGAACTACTGGCAAGCTCGTGATGCTCGCACATTGTATGCATTAGTGCCCGGACTAGATCGCCCTAAAGGTGCCGCTCACCATGCGCTATGGGACTGCTGGAGCCAACTTGTGGGCGTACAGCAATGCTTTAGGGCTCTAAATATTACAAAGTTAAACTCGCGCTAAGTGCGTTTAACAAGCGGCCTTTCTGGCATTCATCCCGCTATACAAACTCTGCAAGCCTATGCTAAAATTTAACATAGGAGAATAAAATGGCATTACAACCAGTAACTTACAAGTACACCAGTACAAAAGAATACCACGACGCATTTCCGTGTGCATATCGCCAATGGCGAGCTGATAGTCACTGCAATCTAATTCATGGCTACAGCTTTTCGATGAAGTTTTACTTTGGCACAAACGACTTAGACGTCCGTAACTGGGCGGCAGACTATGGTGGTTTGAAAGAACTAAAGAAAACACTTGAAGACCAATTTGACCATACTCTTATCGTTGCACAAGATGATCCTCAAATGGAAACATTCAAGTTGCTAGAAGAAAAGAAGATGGCCAAGATTGTTGTGCTACCTAAGCTAGGCTGTGAAGGTCTTAGCGATATGCTTTACAAGTATGTCAATGGTGTTTACATTCCTGAGATGTGGGGGCCAAGCGAAGCTGCACGTCTATGGTGCTATCGTGTAGAAGTACGCGAAACACAAAGCAACATGGCTTTCCGCGAAGGGCATCGCGAATGGAATGAGGATCTGTTTGCGTGATTGATTGCTTAATACTTGGAGATAGTATTGCAGTAGGCACACACCAGTTTAGGCCAGAGTGTGTTGCCTATGCCAAAGGCGGCTGGAATACTTGGCAGTGGAATCGTGATTATTTAAAAAATGACTTAACTGCTAACACCGTTATTATCAGCTTAGGTAGTAACGACCATAAAGGAGTTAAGACTTATGACGAACTGCAAAAACTGCGATCAAAAGTTAAAGGCAGCAGGGTGTTTTGGATATTGCCAGCTGGTAACCTTAAAGCCGGTGGTGTTGCAATTGAAACAATACAACACCTTGTCAAAGAAGTAGCCGCGCAATACGGCGATACTGTTTTGCCCATTACACGACTGCAACCAGATGGTATCCATCCCAGCGGGGCTGGTTACAAACAACTTGCAGAGAAAACAAAATAATGAAGCAAGTTGACATTGCCACGTTCAATCAAGTATACAGCTTTTCCCAAGATGATCGGCCAGAGTATGCTTGGGCAATAATGGTTGAGCATGGCGATGTTCCAAGTGTAGGTCAGGCTATTATAGAAAAGGCACAAGACTTGTCGGAGTACTGGACGGGTTGGGGATTCGTTGATAATACATCATACATTCTCTTTGAAAGTAGAAACGATGCTATATACGCAAGAATAGCAATTAGGGAGGTAGATCAATGAACAAGTCCTTTTTAGGCAAAGAAGTTCCTAAGGACAGCGTGGTAAGCGAACCGTTGGTTATTAAGAACCGACACGATGCTGATGCACTAGAGTTAATGACTAAAAAAGAAGTTCTAGCGTATGCATCTGCTAAAGGCATTAGTGTGAGCACACGCAAGAAAAAAGAAGAGATAATTAGTATTATACTAAGGAACTAAGATGACTCAAGTTACCATCACTGATGTAGCATACGACAGAATTAAAGAATTGCTAGTAAGCGAAAGCGACCCTAACACAAAGCTACGAGTCTTTGTACAAGGTGGCGGATGCTCTGGCATGGAGTATGGGTTTACATTTGATACCGAAACTAACGAAGACGACTTTACTTTTGAACAAAATGGAGTCGTTGCTGTCATTGATTCAATGAGTATGCAGTACCTTGCTGGCGCAACAATTGACTTTAAAGATGATTTAAATGGTTCGCGCTTTTCTATTGATAACCCGAACGCAGAAACCAGCTGTGGCTGCGGATCAAGTTTTGCTCCTTTCTAATCATGGACGTTAACTACCTTTCAATGACATTTGACGAACTAATGGAACGTCAACGAATGTTAAACAAAAAATATAATGCAGCCTATGCTGGCGGCGCAAGTCAGGAAGTAATGACTCAGTTGCTTGCTCACATAGAAGCAATTAGACAAGCAATGTGGGAAATGGGCTATAAACAGTCCTTCAAAGATTCCAACGATAATGACCCATTCAAAGACAGTATTGTCAACTAACATGCCATCAACAGCAATTTGCGAAACAGACTTGGTAGAGTTACTTTACCAAGGTAAAAGCGGTGCGCTTACAGTTGATGCAAGTGTGTTAGAATTATATGCCAATGGGTGCAAACAGTTAGACTTAGAACAAGTCTTTACAGCACAGCCGTTAAACGGAACAATAGAAGAAAATGTCAAACAATGGTACATTCCCACTGACATTAAAGAATTAGATTTGGACGTATTCTTTGCTGAACGTGTTAGTACAGTTGAAGAAGCGTTACGTGTAGCCGAAGAGCTTGCACTATATAGAGAACGTGGCATGGAACCAATGCTACGTTTTATGATACATTTGGTTAATGTTATGCGAGAAAACAAAATTGTTTGGGGCGTAGGCCGTGGCAGTTCTGTTAGCTCCTACTTGTTGTATTTGGTAGGACTTCATAGCATTAACTCGGTTAAGTATAACTTAGATATCAAGGAGTTCATTAGATGAGCAGTAATTCAAGGTACAAAACACACCGCGGACGCGAGTTCAACATGAGTGCCTTTGCAGAGAAAAACGGAGATACTAGGGCAGTAGGTAACAGCTCTATGAATGCTCGCGGGGACATCATTGATGCAAAAGGCAATGTAAAAATTCCAACTCAAACTATTAGCCGAACACTTGCTGACGTTAAAGCTAAAGAAAGCAAGAAAGTAAGCCTTAAGGCAGATGAAACTATTGTGCCAGTTAAAAACACAAAAGTATCAGCTGAGCCAGTTGGACCAATTGTAGTTTCTCAGCGAGAGATTGAAACAGATGATGGACCTGCTATTGAAATCGAATATGACGATGGTAGCATGGAAGTAAAATTAATTGGTGAATAAACTATGACGATGATTAGACCTTTAAAGGAACGAGTTCTTGCAGAACTGCTAGGACTTGACACACGAGTAACTTCAAGTGGTATTATTATCCAAAGTGAAAACGGTAAGGATCGTGGCATTCGACCACGTTGGGCACGAGTACGTTTAGTAGGCGAAGGTATTGACTGGGTTGAGCCCGGACAATATGTGCTAGTAGCACACGGTCGCTGGAGTCGTCAGTTTGAATGTGAGCACGACGGCGAAAAAATGAAGCTGGTCCATCTTGACAATAAAGAATGTTTGCTAGTAAGCGACGAATTGCCCGAAGATGACTATGTAGGCGTAGGCATCGATACTAAACCAGACGGAGCAAGAGCAGAAGATTTTGGAGCACGATAACATTGACATGTAGTTGGTAGTATGCTATACTGCAAGCATGGAAAATTTTAAATGTCAAGCATGCGGTAAGAAAGCATACGATCCACAATGTGATTGGAATCAGGGGCGGTGTCCATGGCACGAGCCCCTTTTGCTTTCTACAATGCCTGAGTTTTACTTTGGATATTTGTATCTAGGGCACTACATCAAGTCTGCTTGGCAACGTATCAAATCAGTAGTGAAACGAGTATTACGTGTCTAAAGCATTATCTGAGATTAGAGAACTTTATCTCAAAGCAAACGATCCCTACATGACCGGGTATTACAATTGGCCCCACAAACAACAACTATACGAAATTTATTGGGCTGCTAAAGATGCGCTTGAACAAACTAGCCGATTTGCTGACGAGGATGAATGGTTAGATGAACGTAAGCAAGAACGTGTAATGAATATTTTAAAAGGAAAATAAATGGAAGTACAACCTAAAGATACTAGCCGCGGACATTTTTATGTAAGCCTGGCAAAAAGTTTGATTCGAATCGTAGCAGGAGGAGCATTGCTAGTTGGCCATGTTGCAGAAGCTGGTATGCTTATTATTGTAGCAGAAGTGCTTGGTGTAATAGAGGAGATGGTGTAATGGTAATTGTATTTTTATTCGGCCTCTTTGTAGGTGTTACAGTCGGCGTCTTTGTTGCTGGATTGATGTGCGCCGCAGGTAAAGGTAACGACGATGGGCAATCTAGCTGACTACTTTGAAAAGAACCGATACAAGCCCAAGTACTTTCTCGGAGACAGAGTATCAGGCAAATGGAACAAGATTCCGTTTATTGGTACAGTTGGCAACGACACGGTGATCAACGAGACTGAAGGTCCTAGAATCACCGTGCATCTAGATTTACCTATTTTGTTGACAGGTAAGACGCATACTGTTATAATTGTTAAACACAAAGATATTAAACCCCTTAAGACTTATGAATAATGTAGACCTTGACGAACTTGTTATTAAATTGCACGATGTTGCCAGGCGGATTGAAGACAATATCGGCATTGGATTGCTAAGTGAAGATGTACGTAAATGCGCCGACCGGCTATCAGAGTTGCTAAGAAAGGATGTACGCGATGTCAATTGAAAGTGCTTCTAATTTTCTCGTTGGATCAGTATTAATGGCAGTAGGTTTTCTTGTTCTAATTGCTGGTGCGGTTGCAATTAACAACCTCTTGCATCGCTTTTGGAAACCTGTTACAGTGTTTAGTGCAGACAGTTGGGCATTGTTTGGCACTAAAAATTACGACGAATGGATTAGAAATCATCCAGAAGTCAAGGCAGCAGAAACAGAACGTGTTGCCCCAGTGTTAGATATTAAAGAGGAAAAGCGATGAAAGAATTGTGGGTAGAAAAGTATCGTCCTAAATCAGTTGATGATTATGTGTGGATTGACAAAGATCAAAAGCACATGGTTGAAACTTGGATTGATGAAAAGTACATTCCGCATTTACTGCTTGCTGGTACGGCAGGCTCTGGTAAGACTACACTATCCAAAGTTCTTGTAAATGAACTAGGTGTAGATCCTGCAGAGTTCTTGCACATTAACGCAAGTCGAGACAACGGTGTAGACTTCTTGCGTAATAAGATTAACAACTTCTGTAGCACAATGGCAATGGGTCCATTTAAGGTTGTGCTACTAGACGAAGCTGATTACATTACCCCTCCAGCGCAAGGCATCTTGCGCGGTATGCTTGAACAGTATCACGAAGGCGTGCGCTTTATCTTAACTTGTAACTACCCTAACAAGATTATCCCTGCGCTACACAGTCGTTTACAAACTATTACATTTAAAACACTAGACGAAACCGACTTTACTCGACGTCTTGCTACTATTCTTGTAACAGAAGGTGTTGACTTAGAAGCAGATACACTAAGCATGTATGTTAAGGCATGCTACCCCGATCTGCGTAAAGCAATTAACACAGTTCAAATGCGTAGCACTTCGGGTAAGCTAGAAGCGCCTAAGGTTGAAGACACTGAAAGCGACTATAAACTAGCCATGGTAGACTTGTTCCGCCAAGGTCGTATTCGTGAAGCACGTAACTTGATCATTAAACAGATCAGCCTAGAAGAATACGAAGACATGTATCGCTTTATGTACCGCAACTTAGACTTGTGGGGCGCCGATGAGGATACCCGCGATTCTGCACTACTGCTAATTCGCAAAGGACTTGTTAACCATAGTATGGCAGCAGATCCAGAGATTAACTTGTCAGCTACATTTGTTGAGCTAGAAAGACTTGCTCGTGGATAAACTTATTTTAACTGACTGTGACGGCGTATTACTAGACTGGGAAGCTGGATTTGATAAGTGGATTCGACGTCAAGGATTTACATTCAATCCAATTTACAAAAGCCATTACAGTATCAATGATCGGTATGGCATCCCGCATGGGCAAGGCTTAGAATTAGTTGAGAGGTTTAACCATAGCAGTGACTTTGAACATCTTGAACCTTGGCGCGATGCTAAACCTGTTGTAAAGCGTCTTGCTGAAGAAGGTTGGCGATTTGTTGTCATTACCACGGCTGGTACACATCCATGGACTCACGGGCTCCGTTGGTCTAATTTAGAACGTGTGTTCGGCGAAGGTGTTTTTGAAAGTTTGCACGTATTACCTATCCACGGCGACAAAGGAGATGAACTTGTAAAATATCAAGGTAGTAATTTACTGTGGATCGAAGACAAACCTTCCAATGCCGAGCTGGGCTTTAAGTACGGGTTGCGCCCGATTTTAATGTCTGCAGATCATAATGAGAATTACAAAGGGGTGATGCCACGTGTAAATACCTGGGAAGACATTTACAGGATAGTTAATCAATGACACAGCAATTTAGAGACCCTTCGTTACTACGACCCTTTCCAAAAGAATTGGAACCTTTTAAAGGGCTAATCTACTGCCCGTTGGACTTGCCTCCGCCACCTGAGATTGACGAAGAAAAATTGTTTGGTTATATCCACATGCGTCACGAACGCGACAAGGGAACGCTTGCTGGTAGTGTTGCAGGAGCAGTTGGTCCAATCCCACTAGACAGTCCGTGGTTGCAATACACAGCAAGTTGGTCTAAGGAAAAGAACACATACCCTTGGCGCTTGCTACACATTATGCGAAGCGACTTTGCTGAAAATGGTTGGGAATTTTATAACGAGTTCAAAGAGTGGCTACCCGAACTTGCCGCATACATTGAGAGTTTGCCAGTAAGTGAGTTCTACACGATTAGCTTGTTGAACCAAAAAGCTGGCGTTGACGTAGGTGTACATACTGATCCCGATGTATGGTTTGGTTTGCGCTTTTATGCAGTTAATCGAAGTGATGCCAAGATCTACTTTCAAAAGGCAAAGAATCCAAGCGACAAACGATTGCTTAACTTAACTAGAGATGAGCATGGTAAAGTAAAACAGTTACCTTGGAGCGACTTTGTTGAAGATGAAAAGATTTACGCAAAGTATCCTCAACCTTGTTTCCCGTTCCACTTAACTACTACACATGCCGCACATGGTGTAGAAGCAGTGCCAGACGACAATGAAAATGCTCGTGTAACTGGCTTTATTATTTGCCAGGTCAATCCTAAAGAATACGCAGAGCTACTTGCTCGTAGCGTAGAGAAGTATAAAGATTACGCAATTTGGTGGTAAAACAAAAGGGGCTAATAGCCCCTTTTTTGTTAGTCTTGGTCTCCGTAGATTCTAAGGACTTCTGTTACAGCAGGGTGTCGTTCAACGTGTACACGATCAAACTCAACCAATGCCATACGAGAGCTTGGGTCAGCAGTTAAGCGTTCAATGAAGTCTGCTAAACCGTTTTGTTCGTAGCCACGATCGTGTTGGTTTAAGTCACCTGTTACAATCATCTTAGAACCTTCGCCGATACGTGTTAATAGCATCTTCATTTGGCTAACTGTAGAGTTTTGCAACTCGTCACCAATGATAACACAATTCTTAAATGTACGACCGCGCATATAAGCAAGAGGAGCAATTTCAATGACTTCGTTTTCAAGCATTGCTTCAATTTGTTTTACGTCCCAAAACTCGCGGAACACATCCATAATAGGACGAGTCCATGGCGCCATCTTTTGTTCAAGTGTACCTGGTAAGAAGCCGTGTTGTTCATCAACACTAACTGCTGGTCTGGTAATAACAATGCGCTCAATTTCGCGGGCTTTAAGTTGCTTGATAGCCCATAAAGTGGCGATGAGAGTTTTGCCTGTACCTGCTGGGCCAAGTGCAAATACCATGTCTTTTTTGGGATTATCTAAGTATGCCAAGTAGTCCTCTTGGCGCAGGTTGCGAGGTAGAATTTCTACTCGCTTGTATTTTGAAGGCTTGTCTTCACGAAAATGGTTTAAATCTATAACTGCGTTACCATCAAACGCCGCTTTGCGATCTGCGTGGTGATCACCACGGTTAGAACGTTTTTGCTGTTTTCTCATCTTGCTCCTTCACAATAAGTGTATTGTTGGGCTGATTTCATTAAAACCTTACTAAATTTTGTGTGTTATCAACCCAACTGCTGGGTCGAAACATCGCTGTTCCAAAACTATTTAACCTCAAGCTGCAAACTGGGCAGGATAAGGACAATAAAACGCTAAATAGAGTACTATGCCAAGACAAGACGACATTTATAAAAATCTGGACAACATCCACCGTAGTCCTAACGTTATTGACACGCTAACTGAAATTGACCGCGTGTTAGATCGCATGGACATTTATGCCTATGAAAATTGGATCACAGGTGAAATTGTTGACGGCCCGTTTGTTGAAAGACACTGGGTTGATTTAACATTAATGTATCCAGCTAAGATGATGCCAAACCCAGACGCTGCTATGCGCTTGGTTGCTAACGGCTGCAAAGTAAAGTTTGGTAAAGACAAACTAAAAACATTTACTACTGTTAAGGGCCCTGAGGATTTAGTTACAACTGAATCAGGTCAACGTATGCCACGCCTAGTTGAAAAAACTGTATGGTTAGTAAATCTACGCATACCAACAGCATTATTAGATATTACTGAAGAAGTTTCTGACGTTGACGATATTGACTACGATAGCGTCGAAACTGCATACGACGAAGAATTAGATGGTGAAGAAGGAATGGAAGCAGATACTTCTGAAGAAGCACCAACAACACCACAAGAAGGTTCAAATGATCAAACACAAGAAGTATCAGCTTAACGAAAGTTTACGTCCCGGTGACTTACGTGATGTGGTTGCTCCACTAGTTGAGATTGACCGTTATAAGCCAAAGCTAGGCACTGAAGCAGAAACTGTTGTGCTATGCTTTAAATGCGAAACCGGTGATGTAGCAACAGACTTAGGTGCTTACTTAGAGTGGAGCGCCCAGGGCATCGAAGACGTTGAAGTTAGTGATGCGGTTGACAAAGACGGTAAGTTCCACGTCTACGCCGAGGTCCAACGTTTGCCTGGTATCAACCAAAAGATCCTAAAAATCGTTAAGGATGTAGAACATGCTACAGGCCCACAAGATTGGAAATTTGTAGGCATGGATGGACAACGTGCAGACTTGACCTTGGGCGAACTAAATGCTAAAATAATACAAGATCCAAAGCTATACGATCTACCACCAGAAAGTAGAGATTGGTATCTGCGTATGAAAAATTTAACTCAATATTAACCAACTGTGGCAAAAGAAGAAAGTTTTACAGTAAAGGGGCGTGTTACCGAGTCCCTACCAAATGCAATTTTTAAAGTGAATTTGGAAGATAACGGTATGGAAATATTAGGGCATCTTTCGGGCAAGATGCGAATGAACAAGATTACTATTATTCCTGGTGATCTTGTTGAGATGGAAATGAGCCCGTACGACTTATCTAAAGGACGGATTACCTTTAGACATAAAGGATAACTAATAGTATGTGGATACTAAACTGGCTACCTGATGCAGTATTTCACCTGATTCTAATTGCAGGTGTGCTAGCTCTATTGGCTGGTTGGTCTCTAAAAATGGTTCCACTTATTAGGCAGTATTCATTGCCTATTCAAGTTGCTGGTGTACTGTTAACTATTGTGGGCGTATGGTACGAAGGCGGCATCGCCAAAGATGCAGAGTGGAAGGCTCGTGTTGCCGAAGTTGAAAAGAAAGTAGCTGAAGCAGAAGCTAAGTCATCTCAAGTAAACACTAAGGTAGTTACAAAGGTTGTTACTAAACTTGAAGTTGTGCGTGTAAAAGGCGACGAAGTTATCAAGTATGTTGACCGCGAAATTGTAAAGTACGACACAAAGTTTGGTCCTGGTGGCCAGTGTGAAATTCCAAAGGAATTTATCAAAGCACACAACCAAGCAGCCGAAGCACCTAAGGGAGATAGCAAATGAGAATCCTAGCGTTATCAGCAGTGCTATTACTTTCAGCATGCTCTACAACTGTACCAGTTACAGCAAAGTTCCCTGATGTTCCAGACATTATTGTTGCACCATGTCCTGATCTAAAAAAGATTGAAACAGAAACGGCTGCACTTAGCGATATTAGCAAAACAATAACACATAATTACACTCAATACTACGAATGTGCCGTTAAAGTTGACGCATTTTCTAAGTGGTATAAAGAGCAACGTGCTATCTTTGAATCAGTAAAGTAACCCGCTATCATCAAGGGACGGATGAATCACTATAAGACATTAGGCCTTGCCCCGGGCGCATCAGAAGAAGAAATTAAAAAAGCCTATCGTAAAATGGCAATGAAGCATCACCCTGATCGTGGCGGTGACGAAGCTGAATTTAAGCGTATTAAAGAAGCATACGAAGCATTAACTAATCCCGAACCAGCTCACCAGTTTAACGATCACTTTGACTTTGGTGGGTTTCAAGACCTACACGATTTATTCAGACGTGGCAGACAAGCTGGCGCTAGCCATTTTGACTTTGACTTTGGTGCAAGGGACGTAAAGAATCCTGACGTACACATTTCTGTCCCTTGCAGTTTAGAAGAAGCACACACCGGCTTCAGCAAAGAAGTTGAGTTTACATTGCCAGACGGGTCAACTAAGCGATTATCAGTTTCTTTCCCTCCAGGTACGCACAAAGACATTAAGATCCGCTATGCAGGCGAAGGCGGAGTAATGATGCCCAACAAGCCGCCAGGGGACTTATACGTTAAAGCGTCAATTGCAAAACACCAAATTTGGAACATAGACGGTAATGACTTAACAGCAGCCGTTAAAATATCTGTGTGGCAAGCCATGTTTGGATCAACAATTGAACTAACAGAAATTGGTGGCACCCAAATACAAATCACAGTTCCTCCGGGTACACAGCCTGGATCAAAGCTACGACTTCGCGATAAGGGCCTTAATATCCGCGGTACAGGGCACCGTGGTAATGCCTATTTAGAAGTTGTTGTTCAAATCCCTGCATTATCCAACGAAGATAAGAACAAAAGAATCATTGACATTGAACAGCAAGAGCAGTAAAATAACAACACTGAGCTGGTATCTTAGTGGTTCAACCAAGTTAAATATCACTGATCCGGCATAAGTCGACTAGTTTTAAAGAAAAGGTAATATGAGTCAAGAAAACGAAAACAATGGAAAAATCAACGAGGTTATCGCTCGTGCGTTCCAAGAAGCACTCAACCGAGAGCATGAGTATGTTACACTAGAACATATTCTTCGTGTTATGTTAGACGAGGAAGAAATCCGCGATGTTCTAACAGAACTGCAAGTTGATGTCATGAGCCTTAAAGAAGAAATTGACAACTGGTTGCGCGAACAAGAAGATATCCGTGTCGAAGGTATTACTAAGCCTCGCAAGACTGCAACTCTAGAACGTTGCTTTAATCGTGCATATACTCAGGCCATCTTTACTGGTCGCGGTCATATGGAACCAATCGACTTGCTAATTTCCATTGCAAGCGAAAAGAACAGCTATGCTAACTTCTTCCTAGCAAAGAATGGCATCACAAAAGACGCTATCATCAATTATGTTACAAAACTAAAGGATGGTAAGAGCAAAGAAAGCAAGACTGCTAAAAAGCGTGACAGCGAAAAGATCCTGTCCAAGTATACAACTAACTTGAATCGTGAAGCCGAAAAAGCTGCTATCGATCCGCTAATCGGCCGTGAGCGTGAAGTGTTCCGTCTTGCACAAACACTAACTCGCAAGAAGAAAAACAACGTGGTAATGGTAGGTGAGCCAGGTGTAGGTAAGACTGCTATTGTCGAAGGTTTAGCCGTTGCTATCGTTAAGAATGAAGTACCTGATGTTCTAAAGAAGAAAGTCATTTATAGCTTAGAACTTGGCAAGCTAATGGCTGGTACAAAATATCGAGGCGACTTTGAAGAACGTATGCAAAACGTTCTTGATGCGTTAGAAGAACGCGATGACATTATCTTGTTCATTGACGAGATTCATATGATTATGGGCGCTGGCAACACTGGTGGCAGCTCGATGGACGTTGCTAACATGCTAAAGCCTGCGCTAGAAAAGGGTAAGCTACGTTGCATTGGTAGCACAACATACGAAGAATTCCGCGAACACTTTGAAAAGGATCGTGCGCTACTACGCCGCTTTACAAAGGTAGACATTAACGAACCTAGCGTTGAAGAAACTAAAACAATGCTACGCCGTGTTGCACCAGTGTATGCAAAGTATCACAACTTGGCAATTGGTGAAGAAGCAATTGATTTAGCAATTGACCTATCAATGAAGTATATGCTTGATCGCAAGTTACCTGACAAAGCAATTGATATCATTGACTCTGCAATGGCACGTATCCGTGTTACTGTTTCTGAAAAAGGCGTAGAAGTTACTAAAGATAACATTCGCCAAGAAATCAGTGACATTACTCGTGTGCCAATTGAACAACTTGGCGAACAAAAAGGTGTTGCAGTTACAGAGCTTGAAAGCCGTATGCGTACCAACGTGTTTGGCCAAGATGATGCAATTGAACGCCTAATGAACATGGTGTACATTGCCAAGTCTGGCCTAAAAGAAATTAACCGCCCAATGGCTAACTTCTTGTTTGTTGGTCCAACTGGTACTGGTAAAACAGAATTAGCAAATCAACTTGCTAGTGGCTTAGGCATGGAAATTATCCGCTTTGATATGAGCGAGTACAAAGAGCCACATAAGATTGCTAGCTTAATTGGTAGCCCTCCTGGTTACGTTGGCTACGGCGAAGGTAAAGCCGGCTCTGGTAAGCTAATTAACGAACTAGAACGTGCCCCTAACTGCGTGTTGCTATTTGACGAAGTTGAAAAAGCTCACCCAGATGTGCTACAAGTTCTACTAGGCTTAATGGATAACGGTATTGTTACTGGCTCCGACAATAAGCAAGCAAGTGCTCGTAACGCATTCGTTATTCTAACAAGTAACTTGGGTGCCGCAGATAGCGAAAAGAACGTAATTGGCTTTGGTGATACGTTTAATGCTAGCGCAAGCGACGAAGCAGTTAAGCGTTTCTTCAGCCCTGAGTTCCGTAACCGTTTGGATGCTGTTGTTAAGTTTAATCGTCTACACAAAGATGTTATCCGTCGTATTGCTGACAAGTTTATTACACAAATACGTGAACAACTTGCAGAGCAAAATCAATCAATTACAGTTGATGATGCGGCGCTTGACTATCTTGCAAAACACGGTTACAGTGAAACAATGGGTGCTCGTCCAATGAAGCGACTAATCAACGAAGAAATTCGTTTGCCTATTGCTAAACGTATTATTCGAGATGGCTTGAACACACACTCTGTTACATCAGACGGCGAAAAGTTGGTAATTGGGTAATGAAGGTAAACCATACGCAAAAGCTGTTTTGGAAGAAGTGGCCGTTTAAAGCAATCATTCAAATTGAAAACGGTCGCACTTACACAGGCAGCTACTATACTCGTAAAAATTCGTTTGAGCGACTTGAGGAATTTGGTCGTGTTAAACGTTGGTGCCTGAAGAAGTTTCCTGAAGCTGGTGTTCGTTGCGAAACAAATTTAAGTATCTTTCTTTCTACAGAAGAAGAACTAAATGCTTTAATTGATCACTACGGACACAAGGTACTTGCAGTATGGAAGCCGCAGTCTGAATCAGCAAAGGACTTACTTGTTGGCCACGAGTTTGATGTTGTCCGTGATAGACTTTGGTATGGTAAGTATCCAATTCGCGCACGAATTCCTTTTGATAGGCACTTTACAGAAAAGGGTATAGAAGTTATACAAAGCGCACTGCCGTCCTTAACAGAATGGCATTGTGCTGGTGCTTTGTTTGATATGCTTGTCAAAGAAAATAAAAAGAATCGTTACGGTTGGGGACAACCTTTATATCTATATCTAAGCGATGCAGATGACGCGGCTATGTTGCGTCTAATGTGCGGGGATTACATAGAACGCTTTGAGCGCATACGAAAGCCCAATTAAATCTACATAAACCATAATTCAAGCCTCCAGCTAAATATAGTTGGAGGCTTTTTAAATGGCTAAAATACACGAAGAATTAATCGTTATCAAATTAAGCAAACTGCACAAGGACAACCAAAGTGCAGGTACACTTGCTGGAGAAGAAACTGTTGCTAACTTAGAAGCAGTTGTACAGCAATTAGTCGGCGATGACGTTATTGTTGAAGTAATCAAGGACTAAACTATGAGCATGCGTAGTCAAAATATGTTAATTGCCAACGGTGAATTAGATCAAGTTGGCTTGCCAGTCCGCGGCGATGGTTATTATGGCTACGCAGACGGATTGCATACTGTTGGGTTTTATCTAAACAACTTTATAGGTCGCATTTATGTAGATGCAAGTTTAAGTGATAACCCAGGAGAAAATGATTGGTTCCCTATTGCATTAGGGGACGCAGAATTTATGGACTTTGATAGTCCAACCACTGGTGTTGAAACATTTAACATCATTGGCAACTTTGTATATCTACGTGCTAAGATAAAAAGAAGTCACTTAGCGCAACCAGTTGGTGCTTTAGGTACATGCCAAAAAGTAACACTAAGCCTATAAAGGCGGAGGAATAAGAATGGGAATTAGAGCAAGTTCAGGAGGACAATTAGGCGGATCTTCAGGTGGCACACCATCAGGTAATGTGCTGACTCCTGAACAAGTACAAGACATTCTATCAGAGGCTATTGTATCTGATACAAACGTACAAGGTCTTGCATTGTCAGCATCATACAATGATGCGTTAGGAAAATTAATACTATCCCTAACAACACCTCCAAACACACCAATCGCTAACGTAGTACCTGGCAGCATTGAAGTACAAAAAATAGGCGCTAGCTTAGGTAGCGTTGAAGGTATCAACTTTGTAGGTAGCGGTGTAGGTTTAGTTTCAGTTGCAGATAACATTGCAACTATTAACATTAGTGGCAGCGGTGACGGAACAGGTAGCGGTGTTGGTATTGCCAGCGCCGTAATTAACAACAGTGGTAATTTAATTCTTACACTAACAGACGGCACAGTTTTAGATACTGGCCATGTTGTTGGTGCGAACGGCGCTAACGGTGCGCCAGGCGCTGCTGGTTTAAGCATCACAAGTGCAAGCGTTAACCAAAACGGACAACTAGTTATTAGCTTGTCAAACGGCACAACTGTAAATGCAGGAAGTGTAGTTGGTCCACAGGGTCCATTTGGTCCACAGGGTCCAGCAGGTCCTAAAGGTGATACTGGTGCAGCTGGTGTTGCAGGTCCGCAAGGTATTCAGGGTCCTGCCGGTCGCAGTGTAGCAAGCAATGGCGCAACAGTTGATTCAAATGGCAACTTGCTAATTACCCTAACAGACGGTACTGTACTAAGTGCTGGTCGAGTATTGGGCGCACAAGGTCCGCAAGGTGTTGCTGGTCCTCAGGGTCCACAAGGTTTACAAGGACCTACAGGTGCCACAGGTGCCACAGGTGCAAAAGGCGATGTAGGACCAGCTGGTCCTCAGGGTCCACAAGGTTTACAAGGCTTACAAGGTACTAGCGTTACTTCGGGTACAGTTACTGGCGCTGGCCACTTAGTCATTACAACAAGTGATGGAACTTCTATTGATGTTGGAAGTGTAGTTGGCCCACAAGGCTTACAAGGTGAAGCTGGTCCACAAGGTATTCAGGGTCCACAAGGCTTAACTGGCCCAGCAGGCCCAGCAGGCGCACAGGGTCCAAAGGGTGACACAGGCGCACAGGGTCCACAAGGTATCCAGGGTCCAGCTGGTGCAGCTGGCATTGCTCCACGCAACATCGCATTAACAGGCAAGGTTACAGGTCTTGCAACATTTAACTCAAGCGGTGATGTAAGTGTTACAACAAGTTTAAGTGCTACAACAAGTGATATCGCCGAAGGTACAAATCAATACTTTACACAAGCTCGTGCAAGATCTGCACTAAGTGGTGGTACAGGCATCAGCTACAATAGTTCAACAGGTGTTGTTGCATTAAACGCATCTACAGACAACGTAGCTGAAGGTGCAAGTAACTTATACTTTACAAACAACAGATTTGATAACAGACTTGCTCAAAGCAACTTAATGGCATTAGCTGACGTTGCTAACGTAACACCAACTGCTGGTCAAGCACTTGTATGGAACGGTAATACTTGGGCACCAGGTACTGTAAGTGGTGGTAGCGGCGGTACTGGTGCAGGTGGTGGTGCAGTATATCGTGCAACTGCTCAAATTGATTATGATGCAAGCGGTAACCTAAGCAACGTAACTATTTTATCAGGTAACATTAGTGCTGTTATTTCTACAGCAACTTCAACTGTTGCTACTGTTACATTCTCCTTAATTGGTAGTGCAACAACTCCGTTAAACATTCAAGTTTACGGTTACCAACGTGCAAACAACGTATATGTTACTCGTTCACTAGCAAGCGACTTCCCGACAAGAACTATCGCCGGCGGCGGCTCTAGTGGCAACCCAACTGCATTTAGCGCATTTGATGCAACAGAAAACACATTGACTTTAGGTTTAACAAAAGCAGCCACTGGCGCTACTGCTGGCCTAGGTCAAACAACACATTGCGTAGTGCAATTTATTTTAAGTGCTGAATAAGGATAGCAATGACAATTAATGCATGGAAAACAAACTTTATAGGACTTAACAAACCAAGCAAGGTGTTGAGTGGTGTTGCTACGTCCTTTCAAAGTTTAGACTTATGGCCATATGCAAACTCTGATACAGACCCTTACTGGTCTGGTGGTGTTAACCCTCAGTTCTACCGTTGGCAAGTTACATTTACAGTAGCATCAAGAAGCCACGGTAGTAACTTAACACGCGAGCCATTTGTATTCAATGCACAAGACATCGAAGTAGGCGACTTTGTTGCCGGCGCACAAGATGGCAAAGTATTGCAAATCATGAGCATTATCAGCAAGACTAACGAAAGTATTGTTGCCGTTGTAGAAGATAGATTGCGTTACAACACATTCCGCGATCCTGCTGGCTTTGGTTTGTTTTCATGTCCAGGGCAAGTAGTGTTCTTCCAAATTAACGAGCTTGGCTATCCAATGCTTGATCCATTGCCAGGTGAAGCTGCTGCCGACTTTGCAGCTAACGTTATGAGCCGATTCCAATACTTGAATCCGCTTATTAACTATCTATTAGAAAAACAAGATAACGGCTTCCAGCAAGGCGATGCTATTTGTATTGAGAATGGCACTTTTGCTCTTAGTAACGCAGAAAACATTGACAAGTTTATTGGTACAGTAGTGCATCCAGGTCCTGGTCCACATCAGTTTATTCTTCGTCCTGCAAACGGTATCATTGACTTTGTTGCAGGATTACCTGGCGAAGTAGGTGATTACATTTATCCTAGCATCGACGGTTCGGGTGATATGACAACTAGCAATGCTAGCCGTCGTCCTATCTATATGAAAGTTGCTGCTTCTATCCCGAGCATTACAACAGGTACAGGGGCAGACCCAACTGGTGTCGAAGGCGACATTATTGAGTTAAACAAGTATCAACTTGCGCTTGGTGTTGGCCAAGGTACATATACATTAGACGATGCTGTTACTGCAATTAACGATTCAACATTCTACCACAGGATTACAGCATCTAAGGTTGGTTCAGCAACCGTTGCATCATCAGACTCTAACTTGGGTTCTGCTTATGGTGTTGTTGCTGGCTATGCACCGTTCTCTGCAATTATCAATGGTGTGTTTGTAGAGTTTACAACAAAGACCAGCGGTAGTGCTGCTTATGGCGATCCGAGTATTGCTGACGTAGTTGACATGGCCATTGATATTAACTCAGCTGCGATTCCAGACATTACAGCTAGTGTTACTGATGGTACACAATTAACGCTAACACATACTTCTGGTGGCAATATCATTATTGTTAACGGTGATGCCGATGCAAACGGTAACAACTTTGCTGGCCCTGGATCTATTTCATCATTGCCGTTAGAAACATTCGCAACAGGCAGCTCATTTGCATTACGATTGTATCGTGCAGACGGCGGCCCTATTACGTTACGTGACGTACAAGGCAGTTTCTTTTTAACTGCTGGAGTGATGAGCGGACAAACAGGACGCTTTGCTCTTGCATTGAACATTGAACAAGGTCTACGAGCAAGTGCTACAACTGTTGTGGCTGATATAGAAGCACGTGATGCATTATATCCATTAGTAGGTGACCAAGCATACGTCATCAATGACGAAAACGGCGAATGGGCTATGTTTATGTTTAATGGTACCGTATGGACACGTATCAATAACCAACGTAGCGAATCAACTGACGCAAGAACAATCGAAGATGTGTTTACATTCCCAAGTGGCAATGAAGTCATTGGTGCAATTACTGCTGGACGTAGAATACTTAAAGTTAGTGTTGTTGCACTAACAGAGTTAGTAAACGCACCAGACTTTTCAATTACAGTAGGCGGCGAAACTGTGTGGCAGTATAGCAAGCACGGTGGTAATGCAGTTGGCATTTACTCGTCTGATAGTGATTATATTACAACTGGGCGCAGTGATGTCGAAGTAGTTATACCATTTAACACTGCTACAGGAACATTTAGAGTTGAGGTATCATATCTATGAAGTCATTTAATAACACCGCAGGTACAACCTCAACAGAATTTGGTTTGGGAGTAGGAACTGGCAACGAAGTAAGACAGTTTGTACTTTCATCAACAGGTAATAGCGTTGCGCTAGATAGAGACGGTAATAAGATAACTGTGTCTGGAATTGAATTCTATGATGCTAAAGTCTTAGCTCGAAGTGCAGGTGGCATGATTGTTGCTAAACAACTCCGTGGCACTATTAATGGAACAGAAATTACACGAATTGAAGATTTGTTCCAAGAAGATTTTGCCGCTGATGTTAACTTTACATCAAACGGCGCAGAACTAACTGTAAACTGTGTAGGCACTGGCAATTTTGCAGTTTACATAACAATGACAAAGGTAGCTGAATAATGACAACATGGAACGTAAAGATTTCCGAACTTGAATCAACAACAAACTTTACTACAGGTGACCAGTTTGTTATTGTAAAGGACGGCCAAACTGTAAAGATTGCAGGTAATGACTTAGCGTCAAGCATTGTCTCGTTAACAAACTTAGCAACTCGTCCATACGTTGATGCTATTGTAGATTTAGCACCTACTACGTTAGATACACTGCGTGAACTAGCGCAAGCAATTAACAACGACCCTAACTTTGCTTCTTCAATTACCGGAGCAATTAATAAAAAACTTGAATTTGATACAAACGGCTTGCTTAACTTTACCAATGGTGGACAGGTTGGTAACGTACAATTATCACATCAAGGACAAAATGATTTTTATGACGGTATGGACATTTATGCACCAGCTGGTCACGAGTGGGTACAGTTAAACTACAACGATCGCAACTATGTTTGGGTAACTGATGAGTTTGCTGGCATTGACTTAACAACGCCACAAGGCAATTGGCTAAGCTGGAAGTTTGGGTTAGACGCTACACTACAATTACCCGAAGGTGGCGACATTGTTGACATTAATGGCAATTCTGTATTAAACAGTACAGCTGGCGCAACTACGTTGGCTGGCTTAACAGACGTTATTTTAACAAGCCCGGCACAAGGACAAGTTCTAAAGTGGGACGGCCAACATTGGGTTAACAGTGCTGATGCAGTTGGATCAGGTAGCGGTGGTAGTGTAGGTACAGACCCTACATTCAACTCAGTGACTACAACACAACTAAATGTTCAAAATGTAGAGTTCACAGGAACAGGCGCTGTTACAATTGCTAGTGGCAATGACTTAAATTTTACTGCTGCTGGTGATATTAAGTTCAACGGCGAACAAGTTATTACTAAAACACAACTTAAAGCAATCGTTGCAGCTTCAACTGACTTTGCAGACTTTAAAGCTCGCATTGCTTTACTATAAGGAATAACAAATGGAATACATCGTAACAGTAGAAGATCCTAAAGTATGGGATACATTATGGGATGAATTAACACAAAACGGTTTAGGTGACAACTATATCCCAGACCGTGCAGTGCCAGTAATCAACGAGCGTCCATTCAATGACTTTTCTGCACACTTTGACTTAACAGAAGAAGAAGCAGCTGAGTTACGTAAGGATAGCAGAATACTTGCTGTTGAATTGCAAGCAGACCAACAGCCGGGTGTTGAAAAACGCTTCTACGGACAACGTTTTGGCAACTACGATCGTAACCCATATTCGACTACTGCTGACATGAAAAACTGGGGCTTGAAGAGATGCACAAGTGCCCAAGATCCATTTGGTACAGCAACTTCACTTCCATCTAATTACGACTTTAACCTTGATGGTACGGGCGTTGATATTATTATGGTTGACTCTGGTGTCGAACCAGACCATCCAGAGTTTGCACGTAATCCTGACGGATCAGGTGGCAGTCGTGTAGTTGACTTTAACTGGGCTAGCTTAGGAGTGCCAGGTACTCCATCAAGCGCAAGCATTGGCGGTTACTTAGGTGATGCTGACGGGCACGGTTCAAACTGTGCTAGCATTGCTGCTGGTAACACATGCGGCTGGGCACCAGGTGCTGCCATTTATAGTATTCGTATCTTTGGTGGTAGCAGTATCCGCACAGGTGCATACTTAGGCACAATCAATTCAGACATTGCATTTGACTTAGTAAGAGCATTTCACCTAAAGAAAGTTGCAGAAGGTAACACTCGTCCAACAGTATGTTCTAACAGCTGGGGCTACTATGCTTATTACAGTGGTATGACTTCTACTAACTATCGCGGACAAACTTACACAACGTATTCTTACAATAACAATTACGGACAAATGACAAGCGTACACGGTGCTCGTGTAACTTACGTTGACAGTGCTGTTGAAAACTGTGCTGCTTCTGGTGTTATATTAGTAGGCGCTGCTGGTAATTATAGACATAAGATTGCAGTACCAGGCGACATTGATTACAATAACTATTGGTCAAATAGCTGGGGCGGAGTTACATACTACCACAGAGGTTCTAGCCCAACTGCTACACCAAGCATGATTAACGTAGGTGCAACTGACAGTGTATTGGTAACACCACCAATTGAACGCAAAGCATATTTTAGCGAAACAGGGCCGCGAGTTGATGTTTATGCACCAGGCACAATGATTATGGGTGCTTATGCAAACAAATCGTATGCAACTTCTCCTGTAGCAGATCCTCGACGTAGCGGCTATTATCTAAATAAGATTAGCGGAACAAGTCAGGCAACTCCGCAGGTTGCAGGTTATATTGCGTGTCTACTACAACTACGACCACGATTAACAATCAGCGAGGTAAAAAAATTCATCAAGGATGCAAGTAACAAAAACATGTTACAAGAAGGTGCGTTAAGTTGGAGCAACTTGTATAGCTTGCAAGGTGGCGAAAACAATTATCTAAAGATGCCTTTTACAAACCCTCGACGAGGCAGCATTTCAAGTTAAGTGTATGACACATACACAGGGCCTTATACACCAACTATATAGGGAAGCGGGCATTAACGTTGATAATGTCCCTTCAAACGACTTTATAGATGGTATACTAGGTCGCCGTAGCATTAGAGAGTTTAACAATATTGCCGTTGATGAAGGAACTTTAAAGCTATTATTAGCTGCTGCTCAAAGCGCACCGTCAAGTGGCAGGTTGCAATCTTGGAGTGTACTGGTAATTACCGATCTAGCTAAGAAAAAGCACTTAGTGGAATCAAATCCTTGCATAGGCAACATAGACGGACAAAATGTAAACATGGTTTTAAATGCAAGTCCATACCTTGTTTGGATTGCAGACTTGCATAGAAACAAAACTTTGCTTGATAAAAGCAACTACTCTACAGCCAACATAAAACAAGCCGACCTTAATCTTAAGGCAATATGTGATGCAACTATTGCTGCCCAAACGTTTTGCCTTGCAGCCGAGTCGCTAGGCATTGGTACCTGCTATATGGGTACCATTCGTGAAGTACCGTTTGAGTTTTGGAATAAGCATTATAACGTACCTGAGCATTGCTTTCCATTATTTGGTACTGCAATTGGCTACCCAGCTAACCAAACGTTTATCAACAAATTTGCCAGATTGCCTCAGGATACAATGGTACACTATAACGGCTATTCGGATGTAAATAATGTTGATGCATATAACAAAATGTTCATCAGATCAAGGTTAAAAAACTTTGAAGAACTGATTGCAGAACGAGTATGCAGCCCGTCCTGGACAAAAGAAGAAATCGCAACTAGCTTAAAGAAAGCTGGTTTTACATTTGAGTAAAAATCATGGAAACACAAGAACCTAAACACTACCTAAGAGTTTGTGTAGCACGAGAATTAACCGATGACGAGTTTATGGATATGACTGAAATCGTTGACGAGGAAATTGGTGATATCATTGCTTCCGACGATGTACTTGAACACGAAAATGAATCTGGCATGATCTGCTATATGTTTGTGTTAGGCACTGATGTAGAAAATTGCGAGCAAGGTGTTGTTGCAGGCGACATGATTAGCTATGAACTATCACAAGCGTTTCCAGAATCTTTAGACTGGGAAATTGAAGCTAGCGCCGAAGATATCAACTTAGATGTTGCAGATGATGCAACACCCGAACAAGTTGAAGAAGCTGCTGTTAACTACTTCCGCAATATCCTAAACGGTTAATGAAATATTCACCAGCATCATTGAAGCTGTTGGGCTATGACGTTCGTGGTACGCATTGGCGGGACTTTGTGACGTGGACCATGCAGCCATGGTATAAGTTTAGCCCAGATCATTCTGTTGCTCAATTTGCCTGGTACAGCCATGAAGCACATCGTAATAGTCAAGGTACAACACACGGTGGCGCACTAATGACCTACATGGACTACTGCATGGCTGCTACAGTTTGGGACTTAACTGGCAAAGCTGCTTATACCAAAGAACTCAACAACCAATTTGTACATACAGCTCGTACCAAGCGTTGGCTCTTTACTGAAGTGTGGCCAACTATAAAGGACGCCGAAATTGAACTCGAAGCTATCATGCGAGCCAACGATCCAATGGGAATGATCGTAATGAAAAGTTTCGGACGTTTTACTTTGCCAAAAGAGCTAAAAGTCATTGACGACAACGAATAATTACACTACAATAGTCATATACGCTAACAAACAAGGACAAACATATGAAAATCAATCTACGCAAGGCCGCTGTGGTCCAACAACAAATCCAAGAAGAAGTAAAACGAATCGGTAGCGAAAAGTCTAGCATTACCGTCAGCCTCTATGACACCGACATCGGTGCAAGAATTGCAGCTCAAGCTGAAAAGTACAAACTAAACAACCAGCGAGTAAGCCGCTTGCTAGATGTTAACCGCTTCCTGCGCGATGTTGTTGCCCGTAAAAATGCCGAAGCTGGCATCGTAGGTTACCTTGCCGAAGATGCTATGTTGAGCACCTTTGAAACACGTCTACGTGGAATGACTGAGCTTCAAACAAGCATCAGCCAAACCGCGCTAGAAAAAGAAATTGCATCTCGTATTGCAACTATCACAAGCGAGCGTAACCTATACGGTCGCAATGAGCACAACATTGACGTCAATGTCATCGACGAAGCGTTTGTCGAAGCGGCAAAGCAAGAACTAGAACAAGTTCGTCGCCGTCGTCGCAAGATCAAAGACGAAATGGTTAGTATCAATGTACGTACAGAAATTGACGTACCAGAACAAGTAGCACTAGTTCTCACTGAACTTGGGCTAGATTGAGCGGCCACTGCTCAATCACAGGGGTGACTGAGGAAACGTCCAAATCCCAAAGATTTGGAAACTATTATCGATTGGCTTGAAACCCTTCCGATGACTAAAGTCTGGGCTTAGATAGCAACTATTATACACTGATGTTTGATGCACTATCTAAGCCTCAAGAGCATATTTGATCATTGATGTTTGCTAGTTGATATTTGTCAGTTTCCGAACCCCCTGTCTCAAGTGGCACTAAATAGATGCATGGCTCAAATTATCATATGTGCAGGTACCTCAGTTGTATCACCAATGCGTCCAGTGGGCGCATTTCAAATCGCTAACGTCCTTCGCAAGCAAGGATACACAGTTCAGGTCATTGACAATTGGCCTCACATTGCCAAAAATGGTACTGAGATTGTTAAAAAGGTGCTATCGCACTTTACCACAAGTGACACTCTTTGGATTGGGTTTAGTTCAAATTGGTTTAGACGTCTAAACAATCCAAACAAAGACACATCTAAGAGTTTAAATTCAGCAAACAACGCTGGCACTGTTTACAAAAGCATTGACGATATTTTAACAAACACTTATATCTTTGAAGATGAAGAAATTCAAGACATCAAAGAAACTATAAGAGCAAAAAGCCCTAAGTGTCAATTTGTATTAGGTGGCGCCAGAGCCCCCGTTGGACGTTTAGGCAAACGCCCAGGCTTCATTGATTGTTTCATTGAAGGCTTTGCTGACACTACTGCTGTTGAGTATACCAAGTATTTGGAAGGTAAGAATCCGTTTTTACCTTACGTTAAAAATAGTGACGGTAGTATTAGCTTAACGCACGATCATAAAGCATCAAGATTTGACTATAACCATGATAAATTTTCCTGGCACGAAAACGACATGGTAATGCAAGGCGAAGCACTACCAATGGAAATTGCTCGTGGTTGCATCTTCAATTGTAGTTTCTGTTCTTATCCATTGAATGGCAGGAAAAAATTAGATTATCTTAAAGATCCTGCTATTATTTTAGATCAGCTAGAAGAAAACTATTCCAAATACAAAACTACACATTACTGGTTTCTCGACGACACATTTAATGACAGTGTTGAAAAGTTAGAAATACTATACAATGAAGTGTTTTCAAAGCTATCTTTCAAGTTAAACTTCAATGCATTTATGCGATTGGATCTAATGGCTGCACATCCGCATACCGTTGACTTGATAGCAGAAAGCGGTGCAGGTGGTCTAAGTTTTGGTATTGAAACTCTTAACTATGAAGCAAACAAAAGCATCGGTAAAGGCATCAACAGAGATAAAATTGTAGAGACGTTACATCACATTAATGCCAAGATGCCTAAGGGTTCTATCATTGATTCTCAATTTATTATTGGGCTTCCATATGAAACAAAAGAGACCGCCAGGGCTTGGATTAGCGAAGTAGCCTCAAAGGACTTTCCATTGGACAATGCAAAAATACACTTGTTAGCAATGCATCTGTTTAAGGGCCTAGATAATGTGTGGACTAGTAATTTTGAAAAGTATCCCGAAAAATATGGATACACATTTCCTAACAAACGGTTTCCGTTTGCCTGGGTAAACAACATGGGCTTTTCGCAAAAAGAAGCATTTGACTTACACGCTGAAATGTATGATCAAATTATGGCTAAGGAAATGGACGGATGGTTGTCTTATGCAGGATGGTTAAATCTAGGACTGTCCGAAGAAGAGGCAAGGGCTCGCACTCTTGTCAATAAGTTTGATCGATACCATAATGGTGGTAAAACTGACGATCAACTTAGAGACGAATTTACACAAGACTATATTAAACGTCTATTAGATCTTGATCCACAATGAAAAAATATTGGAGACTTATAGCTAAGGCCCTTGGTGAGAAGGCTGGTAAAACGGACGACGAAGCTGACCAAATTGCTTGCATTCGGGCAGTAATTGTGTTAACATACATCATTACTAACTGTTTCATTGTAGCCGGAGTGATCCGGCATTGGTAGGAGCCAATATGGGTCGAGTAGGTTTTTGTTGCAAGTACGTCAAGCCACATCCAAAAAAGTTGTTTGAATCTGTTGATGGATTTAACACTGGCACGACTACTATTAGTTGGCTCAAACGTCAAAGCCGAGATGTTGCTGAGCAAAAGCTATGGGACCTAGTGGTCCAAAATATCGAATCAACTCGCAAACTTGTTGAAGTAGTAGGAGAACAAGATGAGCACCTCCGTATGGTCCGCCTTAGTAGTGATATCCTCCCTGCTTATACTCATATCGATTGGTCTGCTTTTTATAAGCGAGCGGATGTGCTTGGACTACTTGAACGAGGATTCGCAGAAATCGGCAATGTGGCTCGCAGTAAACAAGTACGCCTTTCTATGCATCCTGGCCAGTTCACTGTTCTTGCTAGTGAGAATCCTGGCATTGTTGATAACTCAATAGAGGAATTTGAATATCATGCAGATATGGCACGCTGGATGGGATACGGAAAGTCGTTCCAGGACTTTAAGATTAATGTACACATCTCCGGAAAACGTGGGCCAGCAGGCATTAGGGAGGCATATCAACGCCTCAGCGTAGAAGCACGTAATTGCATTACCATCGAAAACGAAGAAAACTCCTGGGGGTTAGATGATTGTCTCAGTCTTAGCGATTTGCTACCTATTGTTCTTGACATTCACCATCATTGGTGTCGTGAAGGGGAGTACTTGGATCCTAGCGATGCCCGAGTTGCACGGGTCATTGACAGCTGGCGCGGTGTTCGTCCTGCTTTACATTACTCCGTATCAAGAGAAGATGTCTTGGTTGGGCATTCCACTACCATTCTGCCCAATATGGCAGACTTGCTAAAAGCTGGCTACAAAAAGCAAAAGCTACGAGCACATAGCGACTTCTACTGGAACTCAGCAGTTAACCAATGGGCCAGTAGCTTTGCTAAGGACTTTGATATCCAATGTGAGTCTAAGTGCAAAAATCTTGCAAGCGAACAGTTTGCTCGTGAGTTCTTGACAGCCTAACATATATTTCTCCAAAGTAAGTTAAAACGGTACTTAACATTGCTGCGGTGCAGCATATATATTAGTAGAAACCATGATAGTGTTTCTACTAGAACGCTCAATAGAGGTTCTAACCGTAAACTCGCTTTATAAGGAGAAATATATGTTTACACAAATCACAAAAACCGTTGAATCAAACACAAAGCTAGCCCAAGACGTTGCTAGCACAATGACAGCCGCAGCCTTTGCTTATGGTCGCACTTTAGTCGACGTAAACACAAAGATTGCTGAATCTGTTAAGTCTCAAGCCACAGCCGCTTACAAAGCCGCAGAAGGTTTCAAAATGCCACAGAGCTTTGAAGACTTCAAAATCCCAGGCTTAGATCAGTTCACAAAGAACTTTGAGCAATTCACAACATCTACTAAGGCTAAAACTGCTCGTAAAGCCACAGTAGACGCGGAATAATATCATGTGGGGAAAGATAGTTTCATTCTTTTCTCGCTTGTTTAAGAGTCCAACGTATCAGACTGCGTTGGACCGTTACATTACATCTCATAATCCAAAAGATATTTGCGATGTAGAACGATTAGAAAATCAGTTCGCCCAACGTCTCTCACAAGGAAGAATAACGCTATGAAAAAGTTTTTCAATTCAGTTATCAGCATCTTGATGGAATTTAACAAGGCTCGTGCAGCCAGTATTCTTGCAAGACAAGGCTATCATAAACAAGCTAAATCTTTAATAGTCAGTAAATAATGCTATGTACGCAAGTCCCATTGATTTTAAAGAGTTGCCATACGACAGCTTTGGTCCATGGCGCAATAAGTGGGGCTACGTAACTGAAATTGCCTACTTTGACGTTGACGATATCATATTAAAATCGCATACGCCTTACGACGAAACTATTATTCGTTACTGTAACAGTTGGGAAGAATGCGAGCAATACGTTATCCTTATTGAAAGTGACCGAAGATTCTAATTGCAACTACAAAGCCCCGTAAGGGGCTTTTGTTTTACTAAATAAATCAACTGATTTAGGATATAGATATGACCAAACAACTTACAGAAGGCATGGGCAGCATTAACGTAGAAGAAGAAATTGACGTTAGTCGCATTCGTGTTCTTGCAGGTTTAGCAAATAGCACAACGGTAGCAGGTACTCCTGTTGTTGCAGAATCTGAAGGTAGCGAAATGACTCAAGAAGAAGCCAACGAGTTAGCTGACCAACTTGAGCATTTGTTAATTGAAATGAACAACACATTAGCTGATATGGAACATGTTGTTCGTCAACGTTTACCAGGCTTATACAGAAGCATGGAAGCATATACATTTGCACATATTAAGACAAGCCTGGGCGGTCATGGTTATATGGATCGTATGAGCACAAGCATTTCTGATTTAGTCGAAGGCTTACGCGATGGCGAATACAGCGACGGTCAAGAATACTAAAATGAAACAATATCGCATTACCGCTGCTGCATTTAATCCGCCAGGTAATGACATTACTGTCCCTGATGCATACGTAGACCCAGCTGCACTTAGCGAGTACGGTGTTTACCATACTCCTACACACTTTGAATCTCCCACACAGGCTGTACAAAATTTTCCCAACTTAGGCAAGATACAAAAAGAACAAAACATCAAGCCCGGAACAGAGGAATGGTTCCAGCTATGGTTTGGCAAGAAATAACTAATAGCATGTACAACTTGTTGAAAATTGTTAATTACTCTTGCTTGTTTACAGCGTTGTTCTTTGCAAACGCTATTGCATTGTATCTAGTATTGCAGTGCATTGCAGTTGAAATAAATCCTAACAATCCACAAGTTGAAATTGAAAGAGTTCTAAGAGAGTTTGTATAATGTCTAAATATAAATGTACTTGCTGGCATGAACCACATTGTGGCATTTCTTGTTTAGTAGGTGGTTGCGAGTGTAGAGATTGTGAATGTTCAAATTGCTTACCACCTTTAAAAGAGCCAGAATCAAATCCTGACCAATATCTTGTGTACCCAGATGACGACGGGTACGACACACCAAAAAATCCATTTAGCCAAGTCTAATCAAAATGTTAGCGGTATCTAAGAGTGCATTTGACCCTACTAGCCATTGGACTCGCCCTATTGCTAAACTAGTTTATCTTCCTACTGCCGAAGACGTTGAGCTGTTTGATCAAAACGGTTACGACTTAACCGAGATTGAAAAGCACTATGCATCTAGCAACATGGCAGGGCCAGATAGTCATCGCTGCCATAGAACTGCACTCAAACAGCCTTGGATAGTTGCTAAACAATCAAGCACAGGCTGTCACTTAAATCACTCATTACTTTTTGAACGCAAAGGATACAGTGGAGATGCACTAACACAATTAAAAATGTGGGCGCATAATTTACCACTGCTGTACAAAATTATAAACATTCGTCCTAAGTGGGGCCTAGACTTTTCAATGGACTATGTTGATCAGCAAGGCAACAGCTTTGAAGTACTACATTGGGAATGGGATAGTTTCAACTACAATGAAATACAAGAAATAAAAACACAAGCAGAGTCTATACTAACCAACATTGACTGGGCAGATGCAGCAAAGCATCTTTTGGCAAAAAAGAATGAATGGCATAACTTAGATTTCTTTGCACAAAGCGATTACAAGTGTAAATACTTTGGTATAGTTAAAGAACGCTTCAAGATGGTTATTTGGAGCTAACAGAACCCACCTTAGGGCCGTTGTCGTCTACGGATATAGGCGTCCGCGCAATTGAACTGCACCGCGTAGTGTGCGCCGGATAAAGTAACCGGCACTACCCGTTCAAAATCTCAGTTTTTTAGGTAAATAATAGTGCAACTTAGGAGGCAACTCCTAAGTAAGCTAAATATATGTGAGCCGAATGCTCACATTAGCTGAATGCTAAAAAAGGAAATTTTTGTCATGACAACAAAACTAACTTGGGTTCTAGCACACGAACCATACGATCTATTCTTACGTGCAGCTGAGAAATTCTCAGCAGAAGTAAGCGAAAAAACAAACGGTGCTTTCGAAATCGAAGTACTAGGTCTAGCTGAATACGCTGCCAAGTATGCTGAAGGTAAAGAAATCAACAACCGTTACGAACTACTAGAACTACTAGAGTCTGGTAAAGTTCAAATGAGCCAAATGTACACAACTACACTAGGCCAACTAAGCCAGGATATGTGGGTATTAGACCTACCATTCCTATTTGCTGACCACGATCACGCTGCCCGCGTTTTAGACGGCGCTGTTGGTCAACAACTATTTGATACACTAGCTGCTGAAAGCAACGTTAAAGGTTTAGCGTTCACATACAGCGGTGGTTTCCGTATCATCCCAGCTTCTGTTGCTGTTGAGAAACTAGAAGACCTACGTGGCCTACGTGTTCGCGTTCCAGCTTCTCCAGTTGCTAAAGACACATTCGAAGCTATCGGCGCTGTTCCAGTTGAAATGGCTATTGAACAACTAGCCGAAGGTCTAGCTACAAAGAGCGTTGACGCTGGTGAATCTACATACCCACGTATCTATGGTATGCAACAAGCTCAACACACAGAGAGCCTAGTTCACTCTGAGCATTCTCTATTCCTAACATCCTTAATCATCAACAAGGATCTATGGAACAGCCTAGACACAGCTACTCAGCAAGTTTTTGCTGACGCTGCTTTAGCTGCTGCTCGTATCGAGCGTGACGAATCTGTTGCTGACATTGCTCTAACACAGAAACGTGCTGTTGCTGAAGGTATCAACGTTGTTGAACTAAGCGCAGAAGACAAAGCTGCTTTCAAAGCTGCTACTGCTGACCTACACGGTAAGTATGATGCAGTTTTTGGTAAGGGCCTAGTTGGTCAGATCAAATCTGCTTAATTCTTAATTAAGTGATTTAAAGGGTGTGGCAACACACCCTTTCTTTTTGACTATAAATATCTGCACTATGCAAATCCGAAACATTCACAATAATTGGTGCACCGAGTACACTACAAGCTACGATGAAATTATGGCCGAATCTGCAGAGACTTGGCGCAACCGTTTAGTCAACAGAGGCTTGCTTATTGTTAAAGGCTTGCCGCCTACACTAACAGACGAGCAGTTTCATAACATTGCTAAAAAGTTTGGCATATTATGGAACGTCGAAGATTACCGTAACGGATCTGGTAAGTTTGACGTTACGTTAAACAAGGAAAATTTAAAAACACCAACCAGTTATTTTAAGACTGCAAACAATCGCTGGAAGGATACTGAAATGTTCTACCATGCGGATATGGCACACGTAGGAGAAAAGAGTTTTCCAGCTCGCGCTTTGTACATGGTTCGTACTGCAAACAATGACAGCGGACAAACTGAGTGGTTACATTTAGAAGAAGCATACGCACAATTTACCGAAACAGAGCGCGAATATTATAGTGATGTAAAAGTTTACCAGCATTTTATGTACGAGCCTGGTTCACGTATTGAAGAGTTTCCATTCTTAAAGACTAATCCATTCTCGGGCCGCATTAGTCCTCGTATCAACTGCTATGGTAAAGGATACACTTGGATTCATCATGTTACTAAAGGTGGTGAAGAAGTAGTAAGATTTAAAGAGTTTATGGAAGGCATTTATCGCTTATGCGAAAGTAAGCCTAACACCCTATACAAGCACAAATGGGACAATGGCGACATCCTAATTTACGATAACTGGAATAGTGTACATCGTCGCGACACTGTTACATTTGAAGAAGGCGAACCCGATCGTTTACTAAAGCGTTTGTCTTTTAACATTTATCCAAACGGACATGAGTACTGAACAGTTCAGGTGGATTGACGGCAACTTTGACAAGGACGACAGACGCGGCTTTACAGTAACGCTAGTCGAAGACTGCGTTGATTTAGCATTTAGTAATAGTGCTGTCATTGGGGTTGTTGTGGACAGCATTGATCCATTAAATGATCCGGCGTGGGCCACAATACAATTAAGCGGTCGTGCTTTTGTATACAAATCTGCACATGTTGATCCTCGTTGGGTCTTACTTAGGTCCAACTGTATAGATGGACCTCATGGGCCAATGGACGAATATCTAGTCCGTTGACAAGCTAACATTTCGATGCTACAATACGCATAACAATACAGGAGTGTTTGTATGACAATGCATCTAGAAGGTCCATGGCTTTCTACCACAGGTAAGCGCAAAGGTAAGCGCAAGTTTCGCAATGCCGAAGAAGCTCGTAAGGCTCGCGAGCTAGATGCCAGCTGGGCCGAGCTGCAAAAGAAGTGGGGCGTCGAAGCAGAGGAACGTAAACGTAAACGTGCATTGTCTGCTGAGCCACTTGTTACCACACCATCTGTTTATATTCGTGATACCGGCCCTCGTCCCAAGAGCTTAGACTCTGGTATGGGTGTTGCTACCAAGAAAGAGTCACCTAAATATACAGGCACACTTATCAAAGGTATTGCTACGATGCACAAGTCAAATGCCGTGCCAGTGCTTAATGATGAACAGGCTGTAGAAATCAGCCACATGCGGAGATAAACATGCGTGATATGGTAATTAAAGAATGCGAAAAGCTACTCACTGAAGTAGGCGAAGATGTAACAATGTACAAGTGGGATATGTACTCTAATAAAGAGTTGCTGGGACTTTACGGTAATTTGCGAGTTGAAATCGAAACTGAAGAGTACGGCGACGAAGATAACAACGGAAGCTTCTAACTATGAAAAAACTATTATTTGTTTTACTTGCTGGATTGGCTTTAACTGGTTGTGCTACTCGTACAGGTACTGCAATGTTAGTAGGTGGTACTATGGGTTATTTGATCGGGCATGAGCATCACCGACTAGCGCCTGTTGTTTATACAGAGACAGTTGTAGTACCTGCGTACCCTTCGCATTGCCATGCGTATCCTACATATAATGAACGTGCGGCATGTGAACGTGGATTGCGACAGCGTCTATTAGAAGACCAACGCAGGCGCGAACATGACGCTTATAGGTCTGGCTACGGACGTTAAGAAGGAATACCTATTAAGTCTAGCCCGTCAATTTCAAATACTTGGTGGGTTTCTACAATGCCATTGCGCTCATTGTATTTGAATCGTTCTTTAACGTTTGTTGTTGTAACTGGATTGCTTAACCAGTTTTCATAATCAGCAGTTGACGGGAATAGTAAAGACCTTACTCTAACCAATCCGTCTGTAAAGTTTCTCTCGCCTACTAATGCAGGTGGGCCATATGTTCTTAATGCTTCTTTGACAAACTCAGGCGCAGAATAAAAAGGAATATTTTTATTCGGACGTATTTGTTTCATTACTAATAATTGGCATGGCATATTATTATATAGCCATTTAATGAGCCAAACTAGATCCAAAAGAAAGCCCGGATGATCCGGGCTTTGGTTAATCTAAATTGCTATTAAACAACTAGATTTGGGAAGTCGATAACACGCTCAGATTCTGTGATACCGTTTGCAGTATTATAAGCATCACGTTCTGCTTTAATTGCGGCTACTGTTTCGTTAGCTTTCCATGCGTCGAATAACTCAACTGTTGGGAAGAATAGTGTACGGATTTTTGTTAATCCGCCTTTGAAATTGCGTTCACCGACAACTGCTTTAACATCTGTTAATGCGGCTAGAGAGGCTTTCTGCTCTACTGAAGGTGCGAAAAATGCTACATCAGCAGTTTCGCGTTTTTGTTTGATAATAACTAGTTTTGCGGCCATGATATTGGCTCCTTTTATTTGTGGCAAAGTCATCTGCCAATATTATTTAGCTATTTTGTAGCTAAAATACTACAAAAACCAGGGTTTTAAATGTAATACTTAGGGTTTAATCTGCTATGTTGCACAAAAACAACACTTTTTGAGCCAAAAAAGCCCAAAAAACGGTTGACCTTAGGTCCAAAACCGCTTATAATACATACATGATGAAGCAAAAAGTAACCCGCAAACGCCGTTCAGATCGCAACCATGCAATCTACGAACTGTACTGCGAAGTAACTGGTGAGTCTTACATTGGACTTACTGTTGTTAACGGTACTGCTCTGGCTTCTGTGCGTGGTCGCTTTAACCGTCACCTTTCTCGTGCTAACACTGAAAGCAAGGAATGGAACCTTTGCGAAGCACTTCGCAAATATGGTCGTGAAGGCTTTACCCCTTACCTGCTTGAAGTGGTGCGCGGCAAGACTGCGGCTCATGCTCGTGAGCGTGAACTGACTGCAGAAATGCAACCCGCCCTTAACACTCTTTAATAGGAGGCGACATGACAGTTGTTGTTGCAAGATTACAGAACCGACTTGTTCAGGTTGTGCGAGTTGCTGAGACTGTTGGCTTTTCGCAAGACCGTGGATGGGTTATGCTTTGCTTGGACTGGGAACAGCCTGAGCGCAAGAAGCAACAATTTCGTTGGGTCCCGGCTTCGACTCGCTTTGACTGGGTTCGTGAATTTGCATTTTAAGGATTAACATGATTACAGCAGACACTCTTAAGACGCTTACCACTTTTACTACACACGGCCTGGCAATGGCACTGCATCATAGCGGGTACAAGGGTGCAAGTTTCAAGTCGTGTAAGTTTTTGGGTATTACTAATGGCGGGCAGTTCTGCTATCAAGTAACTTACCATGACGAAAGCGGTACTGGCGAAGCTATTGACAAAGTCTTTTTGACTTACAATGTTGCCGAAGGCAAAATTACAGCAGATTATTAATAGGAGAACACTATGTCTAAAAACGCACCTCAATTTGATCGTACCCGTCACGGTGGCCTGTATGATCGCGGGTCAGCTGACAGCTATTACAATCGCAAACGCGACCCGCACTGGTATCCAAACGGTACCTACAAAGGTGAAGCAGTTACAAAACTGACTGCCGAAGAAATTGCCGAATATAATGCCGGCTACGATGCAAACGAAGAATCAGGGGATAAAAAAGATTGGGGTTAATTTGACTTATAAAGTAATATGCAATGGTACTGAGCATGAATGTACTACACTGGACCAAGCAATGGCATACGCCAAAACTCTAAACGAATTTGTTACCATCACTGGTAACGGGTTTGAAGTTGTTGGTCGTTTTGGTGTAGACAGTATTCAGAATGGCAAATGCCCTGACGGTGTTGACTACGACTGGAACAAAGCATCGCGTATCGGGCGTGTTAAGCGAACTCGAGAGTTGATTGTTGACGACGAGTAAGGTTGCAAATTGTTTGCAACCGTGTTATAATTGAGTATAATCTAACTGGAGAGAAAAATGTTTGAGCGCCTTGAAATTCGCAAAGTTACCAATGGGTTCGTGCTAACGGTGGACACTGGCGAGGAAGAAGTCGAGTACGTCTTTGATACTCAGCGCAAGTTGTTTAGCTTTATTAAAGAAAAGCTCAATGGGTCGGGTAAGTGAATATTGTGTAATTAATGCAACGCACGATGAGTTCCATCGTCGTGTTGCAGAACTACTTGCAGAAGGCTGGCAACCCCAAGGTGGAGTGTCAGTTATTCGCGAATACATTACGGTACCAACTACCTATTACTTTCAGGCATTTATTCGATGAGTAGCCCCCAGAACCTTACGGCAATTATCTACGATAAAAAGGGCCGTGTTATCAGCATTGGTAAGAACAGTTATGTAAAGACTCATCCCCTGCAAGCCAAACTAGGTGCAAAGACTGGTAGGCCTGAAGCCATTTATCTACATGCCGAAGTAGATGCACTGGTCAAACTCAAAGACTGGAACAAAGCGCATCGTATTGTAGTAACCAGAATTGGTAGAAATGGCGATCTCTTGTTGGCCAAACCGTGCCCTGCTTGCCAACATGCAATTAAACTGGCTGGCATTAAGCATATAGAACACACTTGACCTTGTCTGCAGATTGCTATAAAATCTATAACATAGCACTGAAGCCGCGCATAGTACTTCCGCTGGTAAGAAAAAGTACTTTACCGTTTTAAGTATTAGCGGAGGAGCACACTATGAGACAAGTGATTTACTTTGATAAAAATGACAAGAACTACAATAGTAGGGCATTGTCAACTGTTGGCGACTTTACCAACAGTTCAGTCCATGTCATTGACAATTGGGCCGAGTTAGTTAAACTAATGAGCAATCCTGAAGATGCAATCGAGTTTACGCTGGTACTGTTTAGCAATGATCTATTGGAAGTCCCGGGAACTACACTCAATGAAATAGTTGATGCAATGTCAACTATCACAACACTTACAGGCCAACAGAAAAAGATAGCAGTAGGCGTAGTAGTTAGCGAAAAATGTAGTAGCACTACCATTAACCATTTTAAGAAAAGCAACGTAAACGGCATTGTTCCAAGTATTATGAAATTTGGCAGTGCCGATTTTTATGAAGCCATTGATATACTTTTAACTGGATCGTTACACTGGCCAGCGGATTACATTCAGTCAAAGGCCAAACCTGCCAAGCAACAAGTATACGGAATTAAGTTAACTGATAGGCAACAGGAAATTATGGCTCTAGTTGCTAATAGAGGTCTGAGTAACAAGAAGATTGCACAGATTTTAAATATCAGTGAAAGCACTGTTAAGGTTCATATTAGCTCGATTCTAAAAGCATACGGAGTGCGAAATAGAACACAGCTGGCCTTAGCAGGAAGCAGAGGATTACATGCTTGAATCATTATCGGATGTAGTTTACTTTTGTCCTTGGATGACGTCCACTGAGGACAGTAGTAAATTACATGAAGAACTAAAATCTATCAACAAGATTAAATCTACGTTAAAGCAAGAAGCTGACATTGATGTAAAAGTGTCCGAGACTTGGGCGTCTCTTATATCACTAATGCAAGATCAGGATCATAAAAAGATGCTGATTGTTTTTCGTCTAGACTTCTTAGAGCGCGAACATATGATGCTTGGCGAAGTGTTGACCATGCTAAGTTCAATGTCTAAGTTTGTGTCTGACAAGAAAACAATTGATATTGCAGTTGTTGTACCGGGTGTATGCGACACTGACCTTATTGCACAGTTAAAGCGTAATGAAGTACTTGGTATCATTCCAGGTATGCGTTTTTTTGAAAAACAACATGCCATTGTCGCATACGAAAACTTACGTCGTGGACAAAGCCACTGGCCAGCAGTTGCTATGGCGGCACCAATGAAACGATATGTTCGCAAGAAGAAAGGTGTTGACCTTACTAAGCGACAGTATGAAATTTTTAACCTTATTGCCAAACGCGGCCTAAGCAATAAAAAGATTGCTGACATCTTAAAGATCAGCGAGTATACAGTTAAGATTCATGTTAGTGCAATATTACGAAGGTATGGTGTAAAGAATCGAACACAACTTGCACTAGCAAACGAAACTGGTGTAATAAAATAAAAACCCCGCAAGGGGTTTTTTGTTGACCGTAGTACTGACGCACACACTACTACTATCGCCAGCCTTAAATCAGCCAAAATCACTTTAACTAAGATTGTACTGCAACAGAATCGAATCTGAAGCAGTCGAATCCTAGGCAAGTATACAGCCTAGAATTTTACTTTAAAGGAAAAATAAAATGGCTGATATGCTAACAACTGATCCCTTCTTCGCTTTAACTAACCAGGTAGCTGGTGTTCGTGAAAAGGTTTCCGATTCAATCTTTGAAAACTACAAACTACAAGTCGCTCAAACAAACGACATCAACAACCGTGCTATGCAAGTTGCATTACACGATGCTACAGAACTAGCTGCTATCAAGCAAGCTGTTGCTGATAGCACACTACAGACAATGCTAGCCGCTGCTCGTACAGATGCTGCCATTGGTGCTCAAGGTGCTGCTCAACAACGCCTAATCATGGAACAAGCTGAAGCTACACGTCGACTAGTTGTTGACTTAAACACACAAAACCTAAACACAGCTCTAATCAACACAAACACAGCTCTAACAGGCTTAGGTGTACAATACGGCGGTTTAGGTCTAGCATACGGTGGTGCAGTTGCTGCCTACCAAAGTGCTAACCAAGTTAGCGCAGTAAACGCATTACAGAGCGCAATTTCTAGCCAAGGTCTAGTTAACACTGGTACTATGACAGGTACTACACAAACATCTACACCTACTAGCATTAACTGATCTAAAGGAGGTCTCATATGATCTATAGACCCGCAGTTGCTGGATACTATCCTCGCCCCTATCTAGGAGCAGGCATTGGTTATCCATATGGTGGTTATGCCTACCCGTTCTATGGCTACGGTTATGGATGGGGTTACCCGGGCATTGGCTACGGTTATGGATACCCAGGATATTATGGTATCTCAGGAGGCTTACTATAAGCTATCGGTAGGTCAGCTCAAAAGGTTGACCTACCTTTTTTAAGGAAACACAATGTACACAAATTTTTATTATCCGTTTTACAGAAGCTATGCATATCCTGTATTTTATCCAGGATATGGATACTCTAACAACATCATTGGTAGTGCAATCAGCAATCAACGATTGATTAACACTGGCACAGCCGTTGGGGTGACTCAAATTTCCAACCCTACAGTTATTTGGTGATTACATGTATTACAAAAACACAGAAACCCGCAAGCCGTTAAAGACATTGTCTGAATCAGAAACAGTAAAGCCAAAGCAAGGCGAGCCATTGCCTACTGTTGTTATAAACGAAATGACAATGAACTTTAGAATGGATAGTAGAACTTTGTGGACTCGCTATGCTCTTGGAATGATTAACTTTTCAGTTGCAGCATACGGCGGCCTAGCAGACACTGCCGCTATTGCTGATAATCAGAAAAAGACGGCTGCTCAAGTTGGCGATTTTTTCTATCCATATTATGGCCTAACTGCCGCACGTAAAGTCGGCGACTTGTTAAGCGTGATTACAATTAATGGGCAAAAGGTAGTTGCCGAGCTTAAACTAGGCAAAGACATTAATGCTTATGAAGTTATTTGGGACAAACAAATCAATGAGCTTGCAAAGTATCTTAACGAACTTAACCCAACTCACTGGCCAGTTGACTTGCTAGATGAAATGTTTATCAATTTAACAGCACTATGGGTCGACGATTTCAAAGCTCGTTTAAAAGGCGACTTTGTAGCAGACTCTATTGCACTTGATAACATTTTGAAGGTTGCAGTATCTGGCGTACCAAATCATACCCAGAAGGGTTATACAAGTATTGCTGATCGAATCAGCCGAGGCATTATTGCCCAATTCCCAACAGACTTTACGGCGTAATATGGCAGTTATAGGTTCTTCTAAAGATGTTGAATTAGTAGATCTTGAAACGCATGTAGCGTTGGAAGCCCAACGAAGATTAGCCATCGAACGTAGGCTGGACAAAATCGAAAGCGAGTTAAAGCAAGCCGGAGAAAGAAGCGAACGAATTAGGAATCTATTACTAGGCGGGCTTATTTCTCTGGCTGCTGGTATTGCAGGAACTATATTTGCAGTATTGTTAAAACGAGGAGTTTTATAATGAACGAACATCAATTCAATGAGCATAAGCGTTTAGCAGAGATACTTCGCCTGGCAAGGATGCAATTAAACGAAGAATTAATGAAGGAATACTCTGCCGCCCATACAGCATGGCTATCAACAAGTAGGACCGCATGGACTTCAAATGGAACATTATTGCCGTTTACTGTGCAGTTTCATTATCCGTCAGAAGAAGAAGTTGTTGCACGTGGCGTAGAATTGTATAAGGTACTAACTCAACAAGTTGCAAAGCCAGTAGAAGAAACCCCAATCGCATACACGCCTGAAACCAATTTAGTTCCAGTCGAAGAACCAAACAAAGAAACTGTTGCAGAGACAACTAACGCAGTAACTGAACCAACTGCTGATATAGAAGACAAGTTTAAAAGTTTAATTACCCAATGGGGTGGAAAGGGAACATATTGACATGATGTTTAACAACTTAGGCCTATACACATATTCAATGTATCGCAGACGTAGGCCGATGCCTTTCATTCGTCGGGCGCCAGTGACGCAAATTAGCAGTAGCTTAGGCGGTTACGGCAACGACATTATTAACCTTGGCACAATTACCAACGTAGAAATAGTACCTGTAACAGATGTAACAACAACCCCTTACACTGCAACTACAGATGATTACTATCTATGCGTTGATGTAACTGGTGCTGCCTCTGTTGTGCTGCCAGTTAGTGTAATTGGTAAGGTTTACATTGTAAAAGATTGCGATGGTGATGCAGCTACAAACAACATCACTATTACAGCAACTGGTACTACCATTGACGGTAGTGCAAATGCAGTTCTAAACACAAACTACGGAAGCATGAGCTTGGTATTTAATGGAACTGAATGGAATATATTTTAAGGAAATAACATGACATATAAGAACCCTTTAGCAACAACAACCGACTACGGCATTGTTCAAGTAGGTGCAAACATTACAGTAACCAATGGCGTTATTTCAACTGGAAATGCTAGCAACCCTTTATACAACACTACATTAACATTAGTTGATTATGCAGCAACTAACGATGATTACTACATTGGTACAAACTCGGTTTTGCCAATTACAATTACACTGCCTGCTGGTACCGACGGTAAAATGTTCATTATTAAAGACGAGCAGGGTTTACTTGCAGGAGTTACAACTATCCAAGGAACAGGCGGAGAAACCATTGACGGCGGTGCTACTTACGTTAACGCTGTACCTTTTGGTGCTGTGACTGTAATTTTCCGTGGCACTGAGTGGCATGTAGTTTAAGGAACTATTATGAGCTATTCTCGCACTCCGACAGCAGTCAAAGCTGGCCGGGCACTAACACAGTCAGTTAATGCCAATCCAGCAGTTCCTGCTGGAAATTTATCTTTTCAAATTGATTCAGACATTGCAACACCTATTAGTCTAGGTGTGGTAATGATAGGCGACGGATTAGCAGTAGATAGCGAAGGGGTCGTAAGCGTCAATGGGGGCAGCAATTGTTCACGTAGTGTAACGCTAGTTGACGATGATTACAATATCAAATCTAAAGACTGTTACGTTGGCGCAACTGCCAATGATATAAAACTAAAACTTCCTAATGGTGTTGTTGGCCAAGTTTATATTATTAAAAATCAAGCCAATGGCAACATTAAAGTTGAAACTAGTAATAGTCAAAAGATTGATTCAGCTACAAGCGTAACACTGGGGACTAACAATAGCCTTACAGTAATATTCGACGGTTCGCGATGGAACGTCATTTAAAGGAAATTTTATGTACAAAAAAATTACACATACAATCGTCGAAGAGCACTTCGGCCATCCAATGGGCGTAGACATTGCCAATGGTGTGTCTCCACATAGACTTGCACCGTCAACGCTTGCAAATATAATGCCAGCTGACGAGTTCAAAACATACGTCGAAGACTTTTACTTAGACTTAGAACGTAAGATGATTAACTTAGCTGACGCATCTTTTAACAGCTCGTTAAATTTTCAAACTGCCATTGGCGATGCCATGGACTTTGAAACGCTAGGTAATACATTAGGCAATTACTACGATACAGAATTTAAAGAGCGATTCAATCAGGCACTTGGCAATACGATCATGCAGCTCATTTACATTTGGAGAAACCAAGTTAGGCACATTGACAATGCTGATTCACTAAACAGAATTGTTCAAGCTAACTGGGGTTATAGTATGCTACTGAACCAATACAACAACAAGTGGGACAAAGACATTGTAAGAACACTAATCGACAATTGGACAAATGCACTCTTAGACTTAGGAAACGCCAAGTACGAAAAGAATACAGCTGACGAAGTTGCAGCCAAAGAAAAATTTGCAGCAGCAAGTTCTGCGTTAAGTGCGTACATGTCTGCTGGTCTAATTAGTCAATTCCCTACATTGTTTACTGCTTAATGATTGTAGATCTTAGAGAATGGGCTAGTCCTGTTGAGGAACAATGGAACCTGGGTAGTTGTACTGCCCAGGCGGTAGTTGGTGCATATGAACTTCTATTAAGAATGCATTACCCTGATCAGTTTAACGACCTGAGCAGGTTATTCCTTTACTATAACTCTAGAAAATTAGAAAAGAATATAGAATACGATAACGGCGCATTTATATCAACTGCAATTAAGGCAATAAAAATGTACGGGTTATGCGTAGAATCATTATGGCCGTATAACATAGACAAATTTAAAATAGAACCTCCGTGGCAGTGTTATGCCGATGCTAGAAGCAGAACAATTAAACAAGAGTATAGCGTAAACAATATCAACGATATTAAGAAACATTTAAACGATAGTCGGCCAGTTGTTGTCGGTGTTAATGTATTTGACGAGTTCAACGGGGTAACTGATGAATCAGTTGTATTAACACCGCCGTTAAACGACAACAATATATTAGGAAGTCATGCCATGTGCGTAGTAGGTTATGACGATACAAAATCCATGTTTATAGTTAGAAACAGTTTTGGCACTGATTGGGCCGAAGACGGTTATATTTGGATTCCTTACAAATACGCTGAAGAAAATTTTGGGGATATGTGGGCATTTGATATACTACTAAAAAGTAAACCCTAAGTATTACCTTTTTGTTGCAGAAATACAACGGTTTTTTTGGATCTTTTTAGCGTAAAACGGTTGACCTTTTGATCCAGAACCACTATAATACATACATAGCGAAACAAAACAGGAGTTGGTAATGCGTCAAAAGCGAATCGTAGAAGGCCTGAACAACAACCAAAAAGTTCGTGTTATTGTCGACGGTGTGGGTTTTTACACCACTGTCAAAGGCGCCACTGAAATGTGTTTCACTAACCAACGTGTCGCAGTTTGGCAGGCCCTTGAAAAGTTGGGCCGCGAGAAGATCCAGGGCTTTGCTGGCCAGACTCGTGTTTATGACGACAAGATGAACCCTGTTACTATTAACTTCCAAGTTGACCTGGTCTAAATTAGGATAGCACAATGCAAACTGTGACCCTTCAAGCAAAAGATTTTACTACCGTTCATAACGCCGTATGCGAACTTCGCTCGGTGCAAGAACGCCTCACTGGTGTTATTCACAATGACCTAGCGGATCGCTTGCAGTCAATTCTTAAGAGCCTTGAAGCAGGCCTTGCTGATGCATATCGCCAAGATGACGAAAAGTTTGAAACTAAAATGGCTCGATTTAGTGCTGTTCAAGAGGAACTTGGCCTGACTGCGGTGTGGAGCATTTACGATATTGAAGATATGAGCGACCGTCATCCTTTTGAAGGCGCCGATCGTGTTGTTTACAAAGACCATTGGGGCAAGCCAGTAAGTTGCAGTATCAATGGGCTGACTTGGGCGGCACTGTATGTTGCAGGTAATGCTTGCATCCGTGATAGTGGCGACAATCATCACATTTTCATTGAGCAGTTTGTGCCTGCAAAAGATGATCCGCGTACACTGATTATGCACACAGGAAGCTAAAATGAACTTGCGTGAATTGATTATTGAGCGTATAATGTTTTGCGCCGATGATGACGAGTTGCGAGACCGTTATCAACTAATAGGGGACTTAGACGACGATCTAAGTCAAATGTCAGATTTGGACTTGTTTGAATTGTACGAAGAAGTTGTTGTTGGATAAGGATTTATCATGAGTCAAATTCTAGTTTGGAAATGTGATCAAACGGGTAAACTGTTTGAAGATAAAAACAAATACAAGGGTCACCTGAGTAAGCTGGCTCGCGAACGAAATACCAAGCGCAAGCTAATGGTTGCAGAAGCCGTTGCTGATCAAAAGTGGAACGAACTCTACGAGTGCGAACAAACCATTGAACAGTGGCGCGACATGGTTATTGCTAACCAAAACATGTTCTGGGCAGAAGCCGCAAAAACAAATCCGCATGACTGGAAGTGTGTTGGTAAACTCTCTGGTCGCAAGAAGGGTGTTGTTTGTCCAATCCCCGAACTGCTAGAGTTTACTACTTTTGATGTTCGATGGAACCCTCGAGTTAGCAATAGCCACAGTCGTCCTCACAACGGTGTGACTAACTGGTCGCCAAGTTGGAACGAAGATAAGACTGCACCTACTAGCTACCCTGGTTGGAGTGGCCGTGTTCAATGGATTGTTAAGTGGCCCAAAGAATGGGATGGTTGGTATCTAGGCAGTGATCTGTTCCGCGACGGCTACAACACTCGCACTCGTGCTTACACTGGTACCGGCGGGGGTGGGGGTATGCGTTACAGCGAAAAGCATGGTTGCCATGTTCAGAGCTTTGGCTACGACTTCCGCATGTTTGCCGCAGACTGGCCAGGTATGGCTCGCCTTGAAGGCATGAAGCAAATGCAAGAAATGCTAAGTGGTGATCGTCGCCAAATGGATCCAATTGGAATCTAATATGTCTGGCTATCAAGCAGTATTAGAACTTCGTCGTCTGGAAGCAGACCTTGATGCAATGGGTCTTATGCTTTGCAGTCCTAAGCACGGTAACTGGAGTAGCGATACTTACAGCGACCGTGCTGGTGTAAAGCCTAAGGATTCCACTTCGTTGCCAATTTACAGCAGGGATGCAGAACTGTTTACTGGTACGCTAGAACAGATCCGCACTTGGATGATTGGTGTCAAGTGGGCTCGTGACTACGACATGATGCTTCGTCTGTCAGACGATAAAAAGCGTGTTAAAAAGGAAGACGACTATCGAGCCAAACGTATGCTAAATGTGTTGGCAGGAGAAAAATTGGACGAGAAAGTCTCTTGACAAGCGACTGATTTAAAGGTATAATTGCGCCATGCTTTACTTTAATTTTACAATTAGCAATCCTTGGTCCCGGTGTTTTAAAAACATCAAGTCTTGGAACGGGCGCTTGCCTATTGCACACAAGTTTTGGGAATTTCAACTTTACCGTGATAACTCAATTGTAGCAGTTGAAGCTAATTTAACTACCCGCCGAGATCATGCTGGTTCTCAGCTAAGTATTGGCTTGTTATCATGGCGGGCAGAAGTTACCGTTTACGACCATCGACATTGGGATTACAAGGCCCAACGCTGGGAATAACAAACCACATAGCTGCTCGGAAGGGCAGTTTTTTACAACTATTTTTTAAGGAAATGCCACATGGCTGATATTATCGACGATGCACAAGAAGCAATGGAAGCGCAAGAAGCTCTCCGCCGCGCAACTGCAAAAGAGTTTAAACCTATTCGCACAGGGTTTTGTTTAGAGTGCGAGGAACCAACTGAATGGACATTCTGTTGTGCTGATTGCAGAGACACCTATGAAAAGCGTGAGAAGATGAAAGCAATCAATGGAAAATAACGTTTGCTAAGGTAGTGCGAAAGTGCTATAAGCATATATGCGTTTGAATATAAATTCTAATAGCGTAATGCTTAACCAAGGAACCTGTCATGAAAAAAATTATCTTAGGATTAACACTCTTAGCAAGTGCTGTTGCGTTTGCCGGAGAGACTATCTCTATCCAAAACCCTTATAGTCCAAGCCATAGTGCAACACCAGCAACACTAAGCATCATCAAAGAAGCAAATGCAAGTCAAAGTGAATTTGAATTTGTAATCGAATACAAACCTGGTGCCAACCAAGTTATTGCTGTTAAGCAAATGGATGCAAGTCCTGAGAATCGACTAGCAGTTATTGCTCCAGCCTTTGTTGAAAACACAGCAGAAGGAAAACTAACTCGTTCTGATTATATTCCTGTACATGCACTTGGCGATGCATGCTGGGCAGTTATTTCTAACAAAGGAAATGAAGCACAAGGCATTGCTAGCTTGAAAGGCGAAAAAGAAATCATTGTAGGTGGCGTTGGTATTGGTAATGCCGCACACTTAACTGGCCTAATGATAGGCGAGAAATACGGCAGTAAGATCAAGTATGTTGTATTCAAGTCTAACAATGAAGCCGTTGTCAACATTGCTGGCAACAATGGTGTTAACCTTGCCATTGACAAGATTGAAAACTACGAGTCATTTAAAACACAAAATCCAAACTTGCAAATCTTAGCGGCAAGTTGCCCACGACGCCTAGCATCTGCTCCTAACGTAAAAACATTACAAGAACAAGGCTTTGCGGCTCCTTACATTTTTAACATTACCATTGCTAACAAGGCAATGCCCCAAGCCAAGCGAGATCGTATTGCCCAAATTTTAAATGATGCAACTCGTCGAGTAGGCGAAGCTGAAATTGAACGACTAAGCGGCATGAGCCCTCCACTATTCCGCAAGGTAAGTACTGACGACTTTTACAAATCAAGTATCACAACTGTTGAAACTTTATTGAACAAATACAAGCAACAAGTAGAAGACGCACGAAAGGGACGATGACACCAAAAGGGCCTCAGGACTTTTGCACAGGTCTACTGTTTATAGCAGTAGGCCTATTCTTCTTTGTTAGCGGGTATAGTTTAGAGTTTGGCGATGTAACAAACATGGGGCCAGGCTTTTTACCAAAAGTTATCAGCAGTATTCTAGTGGCCATTGGTGTATTTCAAGCACTTAGGGGATTAAGAGCAAAAGGTAAAGGTGTCGACTTTTCTTTAAAAGAACCACTTGTTATTGGTTTAGCGTTACTGGCGTTTGGTTATTGCTTAGACAAAGTAGGTGCAATTATTTCAGTTTTAGGATTGATGTTAGCAACTGCTATCCTGCACAGAAAATTTACATGGCGCCAATTTATAATTTCTTACGTGGCTATTGTAATTGCTATTCTGTTGTTTAAGTTTGGACTAGGGAGTACAATACCATTATGATTGAGCATTTACTATTAGGCATTAGTGTTGCAGGCACTGGCACCAATTTATTATACTGCCTACTTGGAGCATTGATTGGTACGCTTATTGGAGTACTGCCTGGCCTAGGTCCAACTGCAACCATCAGTATGCTATTGCCAATGACATACGGGCTAGGACCTATTCCAAGTATTATTATGTTAGCTGGTATCTATTATGGAAGTCAGTATGGCGGATCAACAACTAGCATTTTATTAAACACACCCGGAGAAGCATCTAGTGTTATGACTTGCTTAGACGGTCACGCAATGACCAAACAGGGCAGAGCAGGGGTTGCTATCTTTACAGCAGGCTTTGCAAGTTTTATTGCTGGCTGTATTGCAACTGTACTGATGGCAGCATTTAGCCCTCCGTTGAGTAAGATGGCATTTATGTTTGGGCCTGCTGAATATTGTATGATGATGGCGTTTGGTTTTGTTAGCGTAGGCATACTAACCACAGGAGACATTGTTAAAGGTATTGGCATGGCATTGGTAGGTATCCTAATAGGCTTTGTTGGAACTGACTTATCAACTGGAACTTCAAGATTTACATTTGGCATACTTGACCTCGAAGATGGCATTGGCTTTGTAACAATTGCCATTGGTATATTTGCCATTGGAGAAATTGCTAAGAACATTTCATCTAAAGAAGAAATGGTTGCATATTCTGGGAAACTTTCTATCTTTCCAACGTGGGCAGAATTTAAACGTATATGGGCACCAGGCATTCGTGGTGGACTTGTAGGTAGCTTCTTCGGATTAATTCCCGGTGGCAGTGCCGCAATTAGTTCTTATGCCGCTTATGCAATTGACAAAAAGTTTAGCAAGTACAAAGATGAGTTCGGCAATGGTGCCATTGAAGGAGTAGCTGCTCCGGAAAGTGCAAACAATGCCGCAAGTCAAACTGGCTTTATTCCATTACTAAGTTTTGGTTTGCCTGAAAATGCCGTCATGGCGCTAATGCTTGGCGCACTTATCATGAACGGTGTTCAACCAGGCGCTGGTATGTTAGACAAGCAGCCCGAACTGTTCTGGGGACTAACAATTAGCATGTTGATTGGCAATATCATGCTACTAATTTTGAACGTGCCCTTAGTAAGAATTTGGGTGCAAATTGTACGTATCCCTTATCATATCTTATATCCAATGATCATTGCCATTTGTAGCATTGGTGTGTACAGCGTTAACAACAATGCCAACGATGTAATGTTAGTTGCTTTATTTGGAGTCATTGGTTACATTTTTACAGTACTTGACTTAGAACCTGCGCCGTTAATGCTAGGGCTTGTGCTAGGAACAATGTTTGAAGAATACTTTAGGCGCCAGCTAATGATTACAGGCGGAGACTTTACACCTTTTGTAACTCGACCTATTAGCTTATCTATACTTTGCCTAATGTGTGCATTTATAGCATACGGGCTGTGGAAAATGTTACGCGGAAAGTAATTACCATAATGGTAAATATCTGATGCGTTTACGTGAAATACTTAAAGAATCAAATAGCCCCGGCGAATACGTTTATCATGCTTCGTATTTGCCTAATCTTGCCAATGGCCTAAGAAGCATTGCTGCCAAAGGTTTAGTGCCTAGCCGTACTGGTTATGGCGGACCTGGTGTGTACTTTGCATACGATCCTGAAGGCGGATTCTATCACGTTGACAAAGAAGATGCAACCCTATTCCGTGTTAAGTGGGCAGATTTAGTTAACAAGTTTGGTGTATATCCTACTAACGAAGATGGCATCCAGCGAGACGACGATGAAATTATTGTCCCTGGTGTTGTTCCTGCTGACTTACTTGAACTAGAATATTTCCCCGGCGAATGGTGGGACGTTCGTAGTGCCTTAGGTGCTGAAACATACCATGCAGATGATATTGAAGAAGGCTGGCGCGATACACTTGCTACTGCGGCTGTTGCCGGCGGTATTGCATTAGGTGGTACTGGCAGTATGATGGCAAAGCAAGCAGTCGGCGACTACTTCAGCGGAGCTAAGGAACCTGCCGCAGTAACTCAGCAAGTTAAGACTCCTGCACAAAAAGCAGAACTGCCAAAGACATTTACACAAGCAAAAAAACAACCTAGCGCACCGGCAGCATTAAAGGCTGAGCCTGCTAAACCTGCAGGGCCTGTAGTAGTTAAACCAGTTACAAGCAATCCGTTAGAAGTAACACTTTTAAAAGTTGCTAAAGCACAAGGCTTAGCTGGCACAGAGTTAGCTGCTTTTATGGCTCAATGTGCCCACGAAACACTAGACTTTAAGCGTCTTGTAGAGTTTGGTGGTAGCTTAGACTTCCGTAAGTACGATCCAAAGTATGCACCAAAGAAAGCAAAGGCGTTAGGTAACAAACAAGTAGGCGACGGCGCAAGATACAAGGGCCGTGGCTTTATTCAAATTACAGGGCGCTGGAACTATAAACAAGCAGGTGAAGAATTAGGGTTACCGCTTGAAAAGCACCCAGAGCTTGCAGAAAAGCCAGAAGTTGCAGCTAAGATTGCAGTATGGTTCTGGAAGCATCGTGTTAAGCCCAACGTTGACAACTTCCATGATGTTAATGATGTAACAAAACAGATTAATCCGGGTCTACGTGGCATTGAAAACAGAAAAGATACCTTTAAAACCTACATGAAGGTAGCTACTGCCGGTAAAGGTGCCAACGATAACGCATAATTTGAAATCGTCATCTCGGAACTAAAAAACTAAATATATCTACATATTGCACAAGTTGCAAACTAAAAAGGAAAAAGAAATGTTCTCATTTTTAAAGAAACTATTTGGCATTAAGCCAACAGAAGTACAGGCAGAAGCTCCTTACAAAGTAGAAGCACCACTTCCAACTGAAGTTGTTGAAGCCCCTGCTGTTGTAGTAGTTGAAGGTGCTGGTGCAGTTGAAATCCCTGCAGAAAAGCCAGCTAAGAAGCCACGTGCTAAAAAGCCAGCTGCTGAAAAGAAGCCACGTGCAAAGAAAGCTCCTAAGGCCTAATCACAATGCTTCTAAATGATATTACTCCACGTGCTACTGTATATGAGTCCCTACGTCAGGTTAACGGTCGTTGGGCCCGTGTCAATACGGAAACAAATACAGTAGTGGAGTACTATCATGGAGCAGGTGCTGTTCTATTAGAAGGTGGTAATGTTTTCAAAGACAAAGCAACAGGCGAGCCATTGACTCAGCGCATTAATCAAGCCGACGTTGAGCCAACCATTCGCTTCCTAGAAAAGATTACAGGCATTCCTCACTTTGAACATGCACTAGGTACTACAGGTAAAACACCTACAAGCGGCGACTTGGACATTGGCATTCCAGCTGATGTTAAAAAGGAAGAATTAGTTGCAAAACTAAGCCAATGGTGTAGCCAACATGGCGAGTCTGCTGGAGACTTTATTAAGAAGTCTGGTATTAGCGTACACTTTAAAACACCAATTGGTGGAAGCTCAGAGCGCGGATATGTACAAACTGACTTTATGTTTGTACCCAACCTAGACTTTGCTAAGTTTGCTATGGCATCTGATCCGCGTAGTAAATATCGCGGCGCTCACAAACAAATTATTCTAAGTAGTATTGCTAAAGCAAAAGGACTAACTTGGAACCCAACAACAGGTTTATCTAGTCGCGAAACTAAAAAATTAGTCGACGGCGGTGATAATCCAGATCAAGTAGCAGAAATGCTATTTGGGCACGGCTTTGATCGTAGCAGCTTAACAAGTGTAGAAGCAGTTCTAAAAGCGTTAGAGAATAATCCACAGCGCGAAGAACTATTAGCTGATGCACGAGAAACACTTGGTCGCGAAGGAATTGAATTTTAAAATGTTATTACGTCATTTAGTTGAAACACGAGTCGAAGCACTTATCGAAGGTCGAGGCCTTGCTGCCCGTACACCTGGCGAAAAATTTAAAAATGCCCAGGGTGATGTGATTACGTTTCAAAGTTTAGATTTCTTTCCCGAGCGCGGGCAATACAATTCTGCAGAAGAAATGCAAGCTGCAATTGATGCAGAAACAAAAAGCAAGAACATTCATTGGACTAACAAGCCTAACACAGGTACATTAGCATTTGCTATTGCTAAGTTTACACACGATGCTGATGATAGTGAATACTTCTTAGGTCGTTATTACAAAACAATTTCTGCTAACCGTGTACAAAACGATTGGCAACACGATGCTATCCCAGGTGGATTTAAGTATCAAAGTAAGCTAGGACAAAAAGAAAACACTGGCTACAAACCAAGCGAGATCTTGACACAATTCAAGAGTAACACAGTAGACACAATCTCCCGTCAAATTATTGAAAAGTTTGGTCAAGGCAGTGACGAAGTTGTTGCATTAAATGCGTTCCTAGCAGCACATACATTCCCAGTTAAGTTTCCAAAAGGTAGCATCAACATGAATGCTTTCCGTGACTATTTCTGCGAAATGTTACAGCCAATGGCACTTGTAATGGGTAAACAGATCAAGGGTAATGCTGGCGAAGCTGCTGAGATTTTCTTTGGTAGTGGCGGTTACGACGATTGCGTTATCAGTTTCAACGAAGGCGTAACTGGTGGCTTATATGATAGCTTATTAGTTAACAGCCAAGGCAAACAAATCAAATTGTCAAGTAAAGGTGGCAGCGGTGCAAGTGCATCAGTTGTTAATTTGCTACGCTCTATTGAAGAATTAAAGAAAGCCCCTAAGGGTACCGTACTTTTACAAAAGCACAAAGAAGTAGTTGAAATACTAAAGGACATTGATACATTAGGGCACTTTGGTGCGCCTATTAAACTCGCCATTGACCGCGGTATTATTGATGCAAGCGACAAGTCATTTGTAATGCAACTAAAGGGTGTTGGTCCACAAGATGATATTGACTGGACTGGTCACCCTAAACTAAAGGCATTGTACGAAGGCCGCAAAGCAAGAAACATGGATTTGATTATCCCTATTGAACACATGATCAGTGCTATTGCTTATAAAGTAGCAGATGCTGTTAATAGCGATCCAAAATTTGGTAAGGCTGCTTCAGATATTCTTAACCACTCTGCGCTTGTTCAAATGTACACAACAACCAGCGAAACTAAGGATACAATTAGCATTGACAGCTTTACTGCGGTATACCCAAGCGAAACGGTTACAGGTGTGTTACTAGATGCTTCTAAAGCATATATGAGTACGCAAGGTAAGGGTAACTTTACCTTTAAGATTCTAAAGAATGGCGAAAAAGATTTACCAAGTGAAGTCGAAGCTACTCCGGTTGCAAAACCAAAACTAGGCAAAACTATTGCTCCTAAAGACAAGCCAGCACTAACAAAAACATCTACAACAAGAGAATTGAAATAACGTTACATAATCTTAGACAAACGTAGTAGTTAATTTTTTCGTAGGGCCTATTTAAATACTGTTTGAATAGGCCTTTCCTATTGGGGACACACAGATGAAAAAATTATTAGTAGCGTTAGCATTTGTTCCAGCAGTAACATTTGCAAGCGAAATAACACACAGTTTCAATAGCCCTGCTTTTAGTGGTGTAGGTTATAGTAGCCATGCGCTTACAATCTACAACATGGAACTAACTCGCAAGTTAGCTATTGCCGCAGAAAAGAAAGCAGATGCTCTAAAAGCCGAGCAAGATGCAAAGAATACAACAATGGCCAAGTTCATTTCAAACTTGGAAAGTCGCGTTTATAACGAACTAGCACGACAAATTACTGAAAAACTATTTGAAGGTACTGGTACACAAGTAGCAGGACAGTTTGCATTTAACGGTGGCAACATTTCATACGTTAAGTCTGGCAACAATTTACAAATAACAATTACCGACGAGAACGGTAATGTAACAACAATGACAGTGCCAATTGGCGACTTTGGATGGATTACACCATGATGAAAACAATTATTGCAGCCGCAGTTGCATTGACTCTAACAGGTTGTGGCACCATTGGCGGAAACTTTAGAGAGCTTGCTGATATGGGTCCACAAGATCCTACCGTTTCAGTGACTGAATTGAGAAAACAAGAGCGCATTGCTGAACCTGCAACAGGTGCATTAACTGTTGCTGTTTACAACTTCCGCGACTTAACCGGTCAGCGTAAAGCTAGCAACACACTAGCAAGTTTAAGTTCAGCAGTAACACAAGGTGCCGATGCATACTTAATTCGCAGTTTACAAACTGTAGGCGATGGGCGTTGGTTTAAAGTTGTTGAACGTGGTAACATCGACAACCTAATCAAAGAGCGTCAAATTATTCGCCAGATGCGTGAACTATACGAAGGTAAGGATGCTAAACCTTTACCACCAATGATGTTTGCTAGTATTCTACTAGAAGGCGGCATTGTAGGCTACGACTCAAATACAATGAGTGGTGGTTCAGGTGTACGTATCTTAGGCATTGGTCCACAAACTGAATATCGCCAGGACGAAGTAATCATCAGCATCCGTGCTGTTAGTGTTGCTACAGGCGAGGTATTAACAAGCGTAACTGTAAGCAAAACGGTTATTAGTTATCAAGACAAATTAGGTGTATTACGTTTCAACGAACTTGGTACACGAGCAGTAGAAGCAGAAATCGGCAGCGCAACAAATGAATCAATGAACAAAGCCGTACAACTTGCTATTCAATCTGCGGTTATAGAAACAATTAAACAGGGTGCTGCTAAAGGGCACTGGCAATTAAAAGAGCAATAACCAGACTCCGAGAGTTTGATGCAAAGGCAATGAGGACTAGAAGCCTTTTAAAAAATAGTAGTCCCGAGGTAGGAAAAATGTTCAGCAAGAAACTAGCACTAACAGCTTTGGTTACAATGTTAGGGCTAACACACACAGCATTTGCACAGAACAAAGTCTATATTGAACAAGTCGGCAGTAGCAATACTGTAAGCATTACTCAGTCTGGTAGCTTAAACACCGTTGGTAGTGCATCGACAACTTCAACTATTACTGGAAGTAATAACACACTAACAACTAGTCAGACTGGTAGCAGTAACGCCATTGACTACACTGTTGTTGGTAGTGGCAATACTGTAAGCAAAACGGTAACAGGCGATACGAACCAAATCACATTTACTTGTGGTGACAGTACAACTGCCTGTACAAACGTTACAAGCACAATGACTATTCAAGGTAATAGTAATACTGTTGCAAGTACAATCAAAGGTACTGGTATTACAAATACTTTAAGTGTTCAAGGTGACAGCAATACAGTAACACAATCTATCTTGACAAGTTCAAGTTCTAGCGCAATTACTATCTTAGGTGATAGTAACATATTCACTAGCACAATGAGCGGGGCAAGTGCAGGTGGTGGCCACAGCTTAGTCGCAGCAGTGACTGGTACAAGTAATACACACACAGTAACGCAGACTGGTTCCGTTGATACAGTAGTAAGCATTGTTACAACAGGTAACAGCAACTCTGTAACAGTGGTAACAGGCAACTAATGAATGAAAAAGTGGTTGCTTTTATTAGCCGTAGCGCCAATGGTTGCACATGCTGCCATTGGCTCTATTTCTGAACACAAAGGTTCAGCAAGTATTGTTCGCGGCAAACAAGAATTAACTGTTGCTAACAATACAGGCGTTGAAAGTGATGACACTGTTAAAGTAGCTAGCAATAGCGAAACGCACATTACATTTCGAGACAACACCAAAGTAACAATTAAAGCAAATAGTCGTTTGGTCATTGACGACTTTGTATATGATCCTAAGAAAAGTGATGCAGGTAAAATGGCTATGCACGTTGCGCTAGGTACTGTAACATACACCAGTGGACAGATTGCAAAAACAAACAAACAAAACACAAATATTCGTACACCAACTGCACAAGTTGCTGTTCGAGGTACAGACTTCTCCATGACAGTAGACGAAAGCGGGCAAAGCCTTGTTGTTCTATTGCCAAGTTGTGACGATCCTAAAAAGCTAAACAATTATCAAATGGGAATGGGTAATTGTGTTGTGGGACAAATTGACGTAGAAACCGATGCAGGCTTGGTTACACTAAACCAGCCATACACAGCAACATTAGTAACAAGCGCAAGCCAGGCACCATTGCAACCAGTCAAGATCGATCCGACACAAAATATCAGCAACGTAATGATTTTAAGTATTCCGCAAACTGTATCAAATGCAGATAAAGAACGTAAGGAAAAAGCAGCAGCTGAAAAGGATCGCAGTTCATTATCCAATGAAGAACAACTTAAAAGTCATTCAACTGGCTCAGCAGCCACTGCCATTGGCAATACAACACTCATCGGTGCAAACAGTGCAAATAATGGCAAGCTAGGAACAGCTGAAACTAATCCATGTTGGCCATTCAATGACTGCGGTAACGAAGCGGCACGTAACTGGTACCATCGTGTTGACCCAGAACGTGGTAACGTTATTTTCATTAAGTCTGATGAACGAACAGATAATACAACCTATAGCATTAGTATCAACAACAATGACGTAGATACAAAAGTTGTCGGTGACGGCAGTAATAAGGTAACAGTAAGACAATGGAACAGATGACATACAAGGGCGCCAGATACAAATATTGGGCATGGCTAATAGTTGCCGTGTTTATGCTATTGGTTAGCAAATGTTCATATGCACAGTCAACTGGCTTTGCAGATTTAAAGTTTGGTCAATATCAGATTGCAGACAGTCAGTGGAATGTTAGTGCATGTATGTACACTGCTACTTGTCAAATTTACAGTACTAACCCTGGTATTATGTATAAAATTCCTTGGACAAGCGGGCAATGGTCATGGCAAGCTGGTCAATATTTAAAATTTGTAGCAAGTGGCGATGCTAACTATCCATGGACTGGTAACATTTATAACACTGATGGTAGTTTAGCAGGAACCATTGGCACTGGCAAAGTCATCAACATGGGCAGCACATTAGATAACAAAAGTTTCTTTTTCTTTATGGGCAGCGATAATAATACTGGACAGCTATTCAGTACCAACATAGGTATGAGCGGTACCAGTGGTTATACATGGAACGGTGTGCTTAACCCTGACGCTACTCAACTAAACACATTCGCATCAGCTACAGGTTCTACTGCTCCGCTATCATCAGGACAAACATACACGCCGGGGCCGCCACCAGCTGACTGGAAAGTAATTAGAATGACCGGGACCGCAGTGTACATCACTAAAATTACACCAGTTATATCAAACAGTCCAAGCGGAGAACAGCCAGCAAAAGCATTTGACGGTAGTGCTAGCTCTAAGTATCTGCACTTTGACAAAAAGAACAGCGGTATCACCTTAACGCTTAACCAAGGCCGTGTAATTACTAAATTCACCTTGACTACTGCCAATGATAGTCCTGGGCGAGATCCTACATACTATAAACTTTACGGTAGTAATGATGGTGCTAACTGGACCTTGATCAAAGAAGACACTCTGGCATTAAGCAATAACAGATATACAGTAAGTCCAGAAATTATCTTAGGTAATAGTAATGCGTATGTTCATTATCATATTGCGTTCCCGCAAAACAAATTTGGGGATTGTGTAGGTGGTGACTGTAACATGGTGCAGATTGCCGAAATAACATTCTACTACGATAACAACAATACATTAACAAGTACAGACACTAGCGGCGGCTCAATAGGATCTCCTGCACCTGCACTATGCTGCGGTGGTAGTTCTGCTTCGTTTAGTGCTAACGCAACATTCAATAACAATGTAAATGCATGGAGCCAAGTTGGAGGTAGCAGAGTTATTATAGAACAAATCGGTAATTACAACTCAGCAACTGTTACACAGTCTGGTAACAAGAACTATGCCGAAATACATATCAACGGCTCAAATAACACAACAACTGTTAACCAAAGCTCCACAAGCTCTACAAACGCAAACTATATCGAATCGCATGTTTCTGGCAACGGAAACGCACAGTCTTTAACACAATCAAGTACCGGGGGTGCTAAGGGCATTTTGATTAACAGCGGCAATGACAATAACAACATAACAATTAATCAAAGCAGCACAGGGAACCACTACGCTGAAATTACATTAAGTGGCGGCAGCAAGAATGTTAACTTAACACAGTCAGGCTCTGCTGGACATATGGCTAAGATAGAGTTAACAGGTGGTGCTACACAAATTACCGCAACTCAAACTGGATCCGTTCAGCAGTTTTACTCTATTACACACAATTGCGCTCAGGCTTCATGTTCAGCGATTACTGTCACACAAGGGCAGTGATAATAAATAAAGTATCATGAAATTCAACGAAGTCACTACTCAAAATCCTGTTACAGAAGGTTCCCTAGCGGACATGCGCGACTATTTTAGTAAGGAAGACGGCCCTAAAAAAGAAGCAGTCCCTTACAAAACAGACAAAACTGCATTACCGTCGGACGTTATTGCAATTTTACATAAAGTAAACAAAGGGCAAACTATTCGCAAAGACGAATACCAAAAGCTATTGCAATATAAGCTGCAACTTGACACTAAAAATGAATCAACAATTAACGAACAGCAGTTAGACGAAATTAACATGAGTCCAACTAGCTTACGTCAATTAGCCGCAGGCATCAATGCTAAAGCTGGTATGGAATTTGAAATGATTGTTCCAAACGTAGCAAATGATGAAGACGGGGATTACGAAGCTGATTATGATATGGACGAGCGTGTACACAGTATTAGCCAAATTATTGACTTCTTTGAAGGCGGTGATAGCCCTAACAGCCGTCGTGAATTAGACAGACTTAGCGATCAACTATACGATGCGTTTTATGAATGGTCTGCAACTGCAATAGACGAAATGTGGAGTCGTGATGGTGAAAGCTGGTGCCGTGATTGGATTGAAAATAATGAATGGGATGAAGACGAAAAAATTCGTGAACACTTAGAATCAATGGGTCTTAGTGAAGACCAAATTGATGATGCAATGGAAGCAGGTCGTCGTGCTCCTATTTTCTCTAAGTCAAGCGAACAACAAGCCGCACGAGAAGCAGACGACAATTACAATAACTATCTCGAAGCTAGTGATGCAGCAGATGAAGAACTAGATGAACTAGCAGCTTCAATGGCACAAGACTATGGTAGTGCAGCACACGATGCGTTCGTTGAAGATAATCAAGGATCCCTTGATGAAGCTGACTTTCTACGCGACGAATATCGTTATATGAGCGACATCGAAAGCAACTTTGATATTCGCTGGCCGCACTATCGATCAATGAATGACGGCGAAGCTGATATTGCTTCAGTTGCAGATGAGTTTGAAAGTGCTGTAGGCCGCAGCGTAAATTGGAGTTCAAGTTATCACGGCGGACGCCGCGATGGTACTAGTTATGTTGTAGAACCCGATGGCAGTTTAGATGCAGACGACAGTAGTGATAGTGGCTTAGAGTTTGTAAGCCCGCCGCTACCAATTACAGAACTTATCAGTGATTTGGATAAAGTTGCTAAGTGGGCAGGCAAGTATGGTTGCTATACTAACGACTCAACTGGCTTACACATTAACGTTAGTATCGGTGATGGCGACTTTAGCAAATTAGACTATGTTAAACTAGCATTACTATTAGGCGACGAATACATTTTAAAAACGTTTGGCCGTCAAGGCAACACATACTGTAAGAGTGCAATGAAGATTGTTCGTGATCGTATTACAGAGCGCCCAGAAGATGCACAAGCAATGTTGCAAAAGATGAAAAGCAAGTTAGATGATCTTGCTACAAAAGTTATTCACTCAGGTGTTACTCACAAGTACACAAGTATCAACACCAAAGAAGGCTATGTAGAATTCCGTAGCCCAGGTGGTGACTGGTTAGGCGAATATGCTGAAGATCCAGGCAAGATTACAAATACATTATTACGTTTTGTAGTAGCACTTGATGCTGCTATGGATCCAGAAAAGTATCGCCAAGAGTATTTGAAAAAGTTGTACACAATTCTACAACCAAAAGCACACAACGATACACTTGCATATTTTGCACAATTTGCAGCTGGTGCCATGCCTAAGGCTGCGCTAAAGAGCTTTATTAGACAAGCCCAACTCGAGCGTAAGATTAAGAAGGGTGCTGCTGGTACAAGTGGACAACAATACTGGTGGAACGTTGAATGGACTAACGGTCGCCGTATGGAAGTTGTTGCTAGCAATAAGGCAGTGGCTAAGCAAGTGGCTGCTGAAGAATGGGGAGTCCCAGAAGAAAGTTTAGCTGGTGCAACTGTTACAGCATTACGTCCTTATCAAGATACTCCAGCAGCTAGTGCAGCACAACCTAACGCAACATCAACAACACCAGGGCAAGGTCAACAACGCTTTACTGGTTACTGGGATGTAAAGATGGGCGATGAAATTGTATTTAGAGTACAAGCCGAAACACAAGGTGAGGCGAACCAAAAGGCTCGCGAATGGCTAAGTCAGCGTAGTCTAGAATTTAGACAAGAATATCAAGGCAGAGAAGCCTCAGTAACACCAAGGTACGAATAATGAAAATACATGACATTACAAACGAAGAAGCATGCAAGTACGGTCGTTACTACTGCTCTACAGATAAGAAGTGGAAATGCCGCCAAGCTCCTAAGCAAAACAGAGATGTTAGCGAGATGGATAAAAGCGGTCCACAACCGGGTCGTGACGGGCATGTAAGCCACAGCACATACGGATCAAGAGATAAAGGTTCAGTGGCCGGCGGCAAAGAAGGAACTGCTAAGCCTTTAACGGCAAAACAAATGATGGATCGAGCTCATAAAGCCATGATGAAGTCAATGAGCGATGATGAGAAGGTAGACAAAGGTTGGCGCAATCCTAACTTAAAAGAGTCTAATACCATCGATTTTATCAGAGGCTTGATTAGCGAGTTCAATACACAAATGAGCGGTAGCCCGTACTACCCAATGGATTACAAGAATCCTGGTATGAGAATGTGGACTCGTGGTGATGGCTCACGCTACAAAGATCCTGGCTATATTTTTATTGAGCGTGACTTGAAGCCAGAGGATCAACCTAAATGGCACAAGGCTAAAGCTGTAGAAAAGTTCTGGAAGTTCTTAGAGTCCAAAGGTGCTCGTAAGATTGGCGATGTGTCCGGTGAGTTTGGGTCAGACCCGCATAGTCCTGCGGTAGTATTGAACAAGCAAATATTTGTGTTCAACGGTCGTAGTATTGCCTGGGGTTCAACTAGTAGACTAAAGAACTCCAGTGTATGGCGTCAGAAACAACAAGGCGTGGTAGAAGGCTTGAGTGATACACAAAAGAAGATTGAAGATACTATACTCAAACTTGAACAACGATTGAAGTTTGCTAAAACACCAGAACAATGGGATAACATAAAAGACCGCATTGAAAGATTACAAGCAG